>BNJT01002559.1_pt1 | contig 262054 bp, 432 predicted proteins | sample 8540491 | NCBI WGS metagenome assembly BNJT01 (sample SAMD00202455, study PRJDB9452) | human saliva metagenome | host: Homo sapiens | reverse complement strand
CAATAATATTTAACACAAATTTAAGAAAAATATGTTATAATTTTTTTAAATACAAAAAAAGTAAAAGGGGATAAAGAGAATGGTAGAAGCATTTAAAAATAATTGGTGGTAACAAAAATAGCTGGAGAATTAAAAGTTGATGGTTCAAAAGAACTCAACTCTTCCAATAATGATAGCGACATTAGTAGAAAAAAAGGGACTTACATTTTAAGAAATGTTCCTGATTTAAGAGATATTAGAACATTTGGTTGCACTCTTTTACAAAGTTTAGGATTAGAAGTTGAAAAAAATTAGATGCTAATTCATATAAAAATAATAAATAATGGACTTAGTGGAGCAGAAGCAAGTTATGATTTAGTTAAAAAAATGAGAGCTTCATTTCTTTAGTAATGGGTGGAATGCTTGCTATTGAAAAAGAAAAGCTAAGGTTGCTCTTCCAGGTGGTTGTGCTATAGGTGCAAGACCTGTTGACTTACACTTAAAAGGTTTTGAAGCTTTAGGAGCTAAAATAAATATAGAACATGGATATGTTGAAGCAACAACAGAAAATGGACTTGTTGGTGGAAATATAGTTCTTGATTTCCCAAGTGTTGGAGCTACAGAAAATATCATAATGGCAGCAGTTAAAGCTAAGGGAAAAACTATTTTTAGAAAATGCTGCTAAAGAACCTGAAATAGAAGACTTATGTAACTTCTTAATAAAAATGGGGGCTAAAATAAATGGAGTAGGTACAAGCAGACTTGAAATTGATGGTGTAGAAAAACTAACTGCTTGTGAATACACTATAATTGCAGATAGAATAGTGGCAGGAACGTATGTAATAGCTTCTATCCTATTTGATGGAAGTATAAAAGTTTCTGGAATAATTCCAGATCACCTATCAAGTTTCCTATTAAAACTTGAAGAAATGGGAGCTAAGTTTAAAATTGAAGGAGATAAATTAGAAGTTTTATCTAAACTATCTGATTTAAAACCTGTGAAGGTTACTACTATGCCTCACCCTGGTTTCCCAACAGATTTACAATCTCCAATGATGACACTTATGTGTTTAGTAAATGGAGTAAGCGAAATAAAAAGAAACAATATTTGAAAAATAGATTTATGCATGTCCCAGAACTTAATAGAATGGGAGCTAAAATAGAAATAGACTCATCAACTGCTAAAATAACAGGAGTTGAAAACTTCTCATCAGCTGAAGTTATGGCTAGTGACTTAAGAGCTGGAGCTTCTTTAATACTTGCTGCACTTAAAGCAAATGGAGAAAGTATAGTAAATAGAATCTATCATGTGGATAGAGGTTATGAAAATTTTGAAGAAAAATTTCAAAGCTCTAGGAGCAAATATAGAAAGAATTAAGACTCAAGCTTAAGGAGAAAAAAATGGAAAGAATTATTGGTGTTAATCCTGTAACAGAAGCCTTATTAAATAAAGAGAAGAATATAGAAAAAAATTAGAACTCTATAATGGCTTAAAAAGGTGAGACAGTACAAAAAGCTAAAAGAATTAGCTTCTAAAAGAAATATTAAAATTTTTCTATACAAACAAAAAAATAGATAATTCTCAAGGTGTCGCAGTATACATAAGTAATTTTGATTACTACAAAGATTTTTGATGAGGCCTATGAAGAGTTAGCTTCTAAAGATAAGTCAGTAGTTTTAATCTTAGATGAGATTCAAGACCCTAGAAACTTTGGAGCAATCATAAGAAGTGCTGAAGTATTCAAAGTTGACTTTGATACTAATTCCTGAAAGAAACTCAGTTAGAATAAATGAAACTGTTGTTAAAGACTTCAACAGGAGCCATAGAATATGTAAATATTTCTAAAGGTAACTAATCTATCTGATACAATAAATAAATTAAAAGAAAATTAGATTATTGGGTATATGGAGCAGCTGGGGAGGCTAGTATCAACTACAATGAAGAAGATTATCCTAATAAAAGTTGTTTTTAGTTCTTGGAAATGAAGGTAGTGGAATTAGAAAAAAAGTTAGAGAACACTGTGATAAACTAGTTAAAATTCCAATGTTTGGGCAAATAAATTCTTTAAATGTCTCTGTTGCAAGTGGAATACTGCTGTCAAGGATAGTTAATAAATAATGGTGAGATAATGGAAGAAAAATATAAATACTATTTTAAAGAAAGCTCAAACTGGAGACAGTGAGGCTATAGATTGGATTTTTAAAAAGAGTATTCAAAAAAATTTTATCTTTTTAATGCACAAAAAAATACTATTTAATAGGTGCTGAACAAGAGGATTTACTACAAGAAGGTATTTTTAGGACTATTAAAAGCTATAAAATTCTATGATGAAACTAAAATCTTCTTTCAGTAGTTTTGCTTTTTCTGTGTATAAGAAGAGAAATGATAAGTGCTATCAGAAAGGCTAATACTCAAAAAAATTCTGTTTTTGAATGAAGCTTTAACAACAAGCTCAATGATAGAAGATAGTTCTGATGTAGATAATTATATTTCTTTCAGAAAAATAATCCTGAAGAGGCATATCTCTTTGAAAAGAAGAGATAAAAGAATTTAAAGAAATTTTTTTCAGATAAAAAAATTTTAGTAAATTTGAAAAAAAGAAGTTTTAAAAATACTTAATAAGAGGTTACTCATATAGAGAAATTGCTAAAATCTTATCTAAAAACCTAAAAAAAGTATAGATAATACTATTCAAAGAATTAGAAAAAAAGTGAAGAATGGATAAATAAAGAAGAAATTTAAGAGGTGGAAAAAGTTGAGAGAATACGATTATAAGGAAATTGAAAAAGAAAATGGCAAGAAAAATGGGCTAAAGATAACATCTTTAAAACAGAAAATGAAGTAGCAGGTAAAAGAAAAATTATTATGTACTTTCAATGTTACCTTATCCTTCAGGAAAACTACATGTTGGACATGCTAGAAACTATACTATAGGAGATGTTATTTCAAGATATAAAAGAATGAAAGGGTATAATGTACTTCAACCTATGGGTTGGGACTCATTTGGACTTCCTGCAGAAAATGCTGCTATTCAAAATGGAATTCACCCTGCTATTTGGACTAAGTCTAATATAGAAAAATATGAGAAGACAATTAAAATTAATTGGTTTTTCTTATGATTGGGAAAGAGAAATAGCAAGCTATACTCCTGAATACTATAAGTGGAATCAATGGTTATTTAAGAGAATGTATGAAAAAGGTTTAATCTACAAGAAAAAATCTTTAGTTAACTGGTGTCCTGACTGTCAAACAGTTCTAGCAAATGAACAAGTTGAAGATGGAATGTGTTGGCGTCACTCTAAAGACTCATGTTATACAAAAAAAGAATTGGAACAATGGTTCTTTAAAAATAACTGACTATGCTGATGAGCTATTAGAAGGTCATGAAGAAATAAAAGATGGTTGGCCAGAAAAAGTTTTAACTATGCAAAAAAACTGGATAGGAAAATCTTTTGGTACTGAATTAAAATTAAAGGTTGTTGAAACAGGTGAAGATTTACCTATATTCACAACAAGAATTGATACTATCTATGGGGTTTCTTATGCAGTTGTTGCACCCTGAACACCCTATTGTTGATAAAATCTTAAAAGCTAATCCTTCAATCAAAGACAAAGTAACAGAAATGAAAAATACTGATATGATTGAAAGAGGAGCAGAAGGTAGAGAGAAAAATGGTATTGATAGTGGTTGGCATATAGAAAACCCTGTAAGTAAAGAAATAGTTCCATTATGGATAGCTGACTATGTTCTTATGAACTATGGAACAGGAGCTGTAATGGGAGTTCCTGCTCATGATGAAAGAGACTTTGCTTTTGCTGGAAAATATAATTTACCTGTTAAACAAGTTATAACTTCTAAAAAAGCTGATGAAAAAGTTGAATTACCTTTTGTTGAAGAAGGTATAATGATAAACTCAGGTGACTTTAATGGTCTATCTAGTAAAGATGCTTTAATTAAAATAGCAGAATATGTTGAAGAAAAAAATCTTGGACAAAGAACATATAAATATAGATTAAAAGACTGGGGTATTTCAAGACAAAGATATTGGGGAACTCCTATTCCCTGTTCTATATTGTGAAAAATGTGGTGAAGTTTTAGAAAAAGATGAAAATCTACCTGTAATCTTACCTGATGATATAGAATTCTCTGGAAATGGAAATCCTTTAGAAACTTCTAACCAATTTAAAGAAGCAACTTGTCCTTGTTGTGGTGGAAAAAGCTAGAAGAGATACTGATACTATGGATACTTTCGTAGACTCATCTTGGTATTTCTTAAGATATTGTGATCCTAAGAATTTAAATTTACCTTTTGCTAAAGAAATTGTAGATAAATGGACTCCTGTAGACCAATATATTGGTGGAGTTGAACATGCTGTAATGCACTTACTATATGCTAGATTCTTCTTTAAAGTTTTTAAGAGATTTAGGACTATTTAACAGCAAATGAACCATTTAAGAGACTATTAACTCAAGGAATGGTATTAGGACCATCATATTATTCTGAAAAAGAAAACAGATACTTACTTCCAAAAGATGTTGTTTTAAAGGGAGATAAGGCTTATTCTGAATCAGGAGAAGAATTACAAGTTAAAGTTGAAAAGATGTCAAAATCTAAAAATAATGGTGTCGATCCAGAAGAAATGTTAGATAAATATGGAGCAGATACAACTAGATTATTTATCATGTTTGCTGCACCACCTGAAAAAGAATTAGAATGGAATGAAAATGGACTTGCAGGAGCATATAGATTTTTAACAAGAGTTTGGAGATTAATTTTTGAAAATTCAGAACTTGTAAAAAATGCTCATGATGACATTGATTATGATAAACTTTCTAAAGAAGATAAAGCATTGTTAATTAAATTGAATCAAACTATTAAAAAAAGTTACTGATGCAATTGAAAAATAACTATCACTTTAATACAGCTATAGCTGCTAATATGGAACTTATCAATGAAGTTCAAAGTTATGTTACTAACTCAATGAGCTCAGAACAAGCTCCTAAAATTCTAGCTTATACATTGAAAAAAAGATATTACTTATGTTATCTCCATTTGTTCCACATTTCTGTGATGAAATTTGGGAAGAATTAGGAGAAACTGGATACTTTATTCAATGAAAAAAATGGCCTGAATATGATGAAAAAAATGTTATCTTCTGATGAAGTTACTATAGCTGTTCAAGTAAATGGAAAAAAATTAGAGGAAGCTTTGAAATTGAAAAAAAGACTGTGATAAGGCTGTAGTTGAAAAAAAGCTGCTTTTAGAATTACCAAATGTTACTAAACATTTAGAAGGAATGAATGTTGTAAAAGTTATAGTAATACCTAATAGAATAGTTAATATCGTTGTAAAACCACAATAATTTTGGAGTTAATTATGAATGGAAAAATTAAAGGTCTTTTTAACACAGATATTAGTATTGCTTTAGCTTAGTGATTGCAATAAACCTATTTGCTTTTGTTGCTATAAAAATTTGGATTTCTAAACTCTGAATATTCTATGGCTGGTTGTACTGTCATTGAGTTGGAGCATATCTAATATATCTTTACACTTTATATAAAGATAAAAAGAAAAAAATAAAATATATTAATTAAAATAAGAGTTAGTTATATAGAAACGTAAATAGTTACTGAGTAGTTTTACGATGAAAATATCAACTATAGTGTTTAAAGAGTTGTTGTATAGAAGTAAAAAAATAATTCATTAGTTATATATAACGATTACTTGCCAGCTTTATAGTGTTTCAAGAGCTCCACAAAGGCTCTTTCAACATTATAGGACGTCGCAGTAATCTTATTAAAAGCTATTAGTTATTTACTCAAAGAAAATTTCTAATATTTTTTTACTTTCAATTTATGCAACTCTTTTTTTATTTTTATAAAAATAATCTCAAAAAAATGAAAATAATTTTCAAAAATTCTATTTCTTTACTATAAAAAAATAAAGAATTTTTTTAACTTATAACTTTTTTTATTAAAAACGAAAGAAATTATACTCTATTGTTTATATTTAGAGCATAATTTTTTTATTTTCAAAATTAGTATATTGACAAATAAAATAATTCTATTTATTATTAGTCGAAAATAATAAAAAATTTTTGAAAGGAGAAATAGTAATGAAAAAAATTATTAGTATTTACTAACTATATTAACTTCCATAGCAAGTTTTTTTCTGAAGATGTCATAGAATTAGGACAAACAACTGTAAAAGGTTCTAAGACTTCAGACTATACTGCTCCTCCTAAAGAGCAAAAAAATACTTTCGTTATAACTCAAGAAAGAATCAGAGAAAAAAACTACAAAAATGTTGAGGATATATTAAGAGATGCACCAGGAGTTGTTGTACAAAATACAGCTTTTGGACCAAGAATAGATATGAGAGGTAGTGGAGAAAAATCATTAAGTAGAGTTAAAGTTTTAGTTGATGGTGTAAGTATCAATCCTACTGAAGAAACTATGGCAAGCTTACCGATTAATGCTATACCTGTTGAAACAATTAAAAAGATTGAAATAATTCCAGGTGGAGGAGCTACTCTTTATGGAAGTGGTTCTGTTGGTGGAGTTGTAAGTATTTCTACTAACTCAAATGTAACTAAAGATAACTTTTTCATGGACTTAAACTATGGTTCTTTTGATAATAGAAACTTTTGGTTTTTGCAGGTGGATATAACTTCAATAAACATCTATATGTAAACTATGGTTTTAGTTACTTAAATAGTGAAGACTATAGAGAGCATGAAGAAAAAAAGAAAATAAGATCTATTTATTAGGTTTTGACTATAAGATAAATGCTAAAGCATAGATTTAGATTCCAAACTAGATTTAGTGATATCAAACAAGATTCATCTAATCAAATTCCTGTTGAAGAATTAAAAAAACGATAGAAGAAAAAGCAGGACTTAACATGGATATAGATACAAAAGATAGAAGTTATACTTTTGACTATGAATATAGACCTACTCAAAAATGTAACTTTATCTACTACTTTTTATAAACAAAAAAACAAGAAAGAGATATTGAAACTGAAAGTATAGATGATATTAAAAATCATTGCTTCAGATAGAACTCATACTTGGCATAAAGAAGAAATGAACTTCTATGATATAAAAATCAAAGATGCATGCTGACTTTTGAAAGAAAATAAAAGATGGAGTAAAATTAAAAGCTAAAATATGATTACAACTTAGTTGGAAATCTTCCCTAGTGAAACAATAGTTGGTTATGATTATCAAAGTGCAACAAATAAAAAGAAATTCACTTGTACAATCTGAAACTTTAAAAAACATATAACAATGGTTATATGGATGTTAAATTTGAGTCAAAGTGAAAGACTTCCTGTTATAAATAGAGTAAACATGGAAATGAAGAGAAAAATCTCAAGGAATATATGTTTTTAACAAATGGGGTCTAGCTAGTTGGTTAGATGTAACTTTAGGTGGAAGAATGGAAAAAACTAAATACAATGGTTACAGAGAAAAATGGTCCAAATGTAATGCCTTATGTTGAACCTGAAGTTAAAAAGAATAGAAACTAATAGAAAACTTGATAATTATGCAGGAGAACTTGGATTTTTATTCAAATACAATGATACAGGAAGATTATATACTAGATATGAAAGAGGTTTTGTGACTCCTTTTGGAAATCAGTTGACTGATAAAGTTCATGATACAACTCTTAAAAAAATCCCAAATTCAGGTTTTATTATTCCTCCTACTGTCAACGTTGCTTCTAAATATGTTGACAACAATTTAAATGCTGAAAAAAACTGATACTTTTTGAAATAGGTTTTAGAGACTATATTTTAGGTTCTACAGTTAGCACTTCATTTTTTTCTTAACTGATACAAAAGATGAAATAACTCTAATAAGTTCAGGTGTAACTAACCCAGCTGTCAATAGATGGAAATATAGAAATATTGGAAAAAAACTAGAAGAATTTGGGAATTGAGTTTGAGGCAGAGCAAAAATGTTGGGAAAATTTAGATTTAATCAATCTTTAACTTTTGTTCGTACAAAAGGTTTTAGTTGCTAATGAAGAAGCTAGATTGGAAAGAGGAGATGAAGTTCCTATGGTTCCAAGATTAAAAAGCTACTTTAGGGACTAAGATATAACTTTACAGATAAGACTAGCTGGTTTTGTAAACTATACTTACCTTGCAAAACAACAAAGTAGAGAACTTAGAGAAAAATGAAGATCTAAATAAAGATGATATTGTAGTAAAGCATACTATAGGAGGACATGGAGTAGTAGATGCTGGATTCTCATATAAACCTGATGCTTACTCAGATATTAAAAATAGGTGCTAAAAAAATCTTTTTCTCAAAAAAATATAACTTAAGAGAAACAAGTTTAGAAGCTCTACCAGCACCTGAAAAGAAACTATTATCTAGAATTAAATGTTAGATTTTAAAAAAACTTTTAAAAGGAGTAATACATAATGAAAAAAGAATATATTAATGCTAATGATGTTAATAGCAATAAGTTCATATAGTAATACTAATCAAAAATATGAGTAAAGATCCTCACTATAGAGTTCCTCTAACAAATGAATATGTTGAAGCTATTGAACAAAAAAAGGATATAATGATTTCTTAAGAATTGTTGATGAACAAAAATAGAAAAGAATGGAATTATTTCTAATTACACAAATAAAGCAACTAAAAAAAGCAAGTAGACTACATGATGATGTTGATTTAGTTCCCTGTTGCACATGTTGTTGATTCAAGTGATGGTGATGAATGGAAATATGATATTAGAAAGGTACAAAAAGTTCCTATTTCTGATTCTGATGCTGGTAGAAGTTATCAAAGAACTGAAAAAAATTAATTACACAAGGTGCAAAAAGGAATAAATAATGATAATTTTTGAAAAAAATGGGTTATGAAAGAAGTGGTTATCAAAATAGATTCTATTTAGGTAATGGAAACTCAGTAAAAGATATAATCTATTTAAGTAAAGATAATTTTTTTCAAAAGAAGTGGAAAAAAAGCTAAAAATACTAATAATGAAAGATTTTTTTAGTAGAAGGTGTATATAAAGAGTATTGGTTCAAGAAATACTACACCTGATGCTGATGCCTATCCTAATGAAAAAAACAAACAAACTTATTGGATATAAAAAAATGGATGAGTACTATTCAAAAATAGAAGGGAAATCAAGAACAGAAGTTGCTGCCTTTCTTAAAGAAAAAATGGAAGAAAAAGGTGTGACAGGTCTTATACAAAAGGGTGATGAACTTTACACAAGAGATAGTAAAGGAAATGAATGGAAAGTACTATGGACTTTAGAACCTATCTCTTTACATAAATCATCTGCTCCTGATGATGAAAGATTTAAAGATACTATATTTACTCGTATTTTTTTACTTATAATGAATTTGATGATAATTCAACAACTGATAGTGCAGGTAAAAAGCTATATACTAAAGATGGAAGCATATATTTACAAGATAAATATGACTATAGTCCTGAACTTCTTCTAAAAGATGGTTGGGGAGAACCTAAAAAAACTTAGTGACAAAATTGCAGAAGCTCAAGAAAACATAGATAATGGTGAGCTTCCAAGTAATACTTTTTGAGCATTATTTCTATGATAAGAAAAAAATATGACTGAGGCTGCTTTTAATGCAAAATGGGTAACTCCTTTTTGAAAATGGTGATTTTGATCGTGACTTAGAAAAATTTAAGAAAAAGAAGTTAAAGAAGCCAAAGAAAGATTAGCTCCTATTGAAAAAGTCTATAAAGAAGCTCAAAGAAAAAAACAAAAGGCTGCTTTAAATGATCCTGATTGGCCTAGAAGGAGTTTACTGGTGGACTTTAAAGTATATGACTGATGCTGATTTTGAAACTTTTTGAGTACAAAAAAACTGAGAAAAGAAAAAAAGAATTACTTAAAGAATGGAAAAAAATATAGTGCTATTGAAGAAGAAAAAAATCTGATGAAATATATGCTATAAATGAAGAAATTACAGAAAACTATTCCCAAAAAAAGATATGGTTTCTATAAATCATATTGGGGTGGAAGTCCAGCTGATGAAAAAAATGGCTAGATAGAGTTCTTCAAGATTCTAAAAATTATTAGAAATTTACTTGGTAAAAAAATATTCAATTTAGAGGTAGAGGTAGAATAGAAGGAACTATTGACCTAGGTGAAGGAAGTAACCAAATTGAAATAGAAGAACAATTTACTGGTAGATATGGAACTAATATTATTTTAGGGACCTTATGCTAAGAAATACTTAATGTTAAGAAAGTTTGGGTTGGTGGACAATTAGGAAGTGATTCAGGAGTATCCATTTCAGGTAGAGCATCTTTATCTTTAGATATAGATTCAACTAAAAAAAGAATGATGAAGGTAATTTCTATCAACATGCTTTTAAAAGATTCTGATCCTAATATACTTTTTTTCATAAGTAGATCTGGAATAATTACTTTAGATGAAAGAAATCAATTCCAAATAGAAATGATGACAAGTAGAATAGGTGAAGATGGAAACTATAGATATAGGAAGAAAAAAATTGACTATAAATACACTGATATAGTAACTGGTAAAGAATATGATATGACTATACCATTTATATCTGATTCTATTGCTCATAGTTTAGTTGATAATAAAAAAAGTTTTCAAAGAATGGAACTTCATTACTTGATGTAAAAAAATTAAAGATGAAATTAAAAGACTTTCTCCTGAAGAAAAATGCAGTTTATAGAAGTATAAAAAAATGCTAAAAAAGCTATCTGTTCTATCTGAAACTTTAACTACAACAAATAAAGAGAACAACTTTCAGTGTTGCTGATGAAGATAGAAAATGAAGAAAAAAACTTACTAATCTAGCTATTTACTTAAAAAAACTAAAGATGCAGATGAATTGTTAAAATGATTTATCTCAATTTAACTTAACTTCTACTGAAAGAGATGAAATGAAAAAAAGTTAATTGAAAAATATTAAAGACAGTGATACTGTTCAAAAAAATAATATTAAAAAAGAAAAAAAGATTTAAATGACAAATTAAAAATTAGCTGAAAAAAATTAGAAAAAAACATCTGAATATCAAATCTTTAAAATCTAGATTCTTTTCTTTTAGAAGATTTAAAAGATTTTCAATATAGCTTAATTTAAGAGAAAAATAGAGAAGATGAAACAGTAAGAAATGAAAAATACTAAAAAAATTAAAGAAATTGTTAGTAAAACTAGATACTACAACATTTAGACTAAATTAAAAAGATGAATATCCTGAACTTAATTTTGATGAACTTTTTAACAGCTGTAAATAATGTAAAAAGTCAAGATGTTGCAGATAAGTGGGATTTTGGTTTTCTTCTTAATAAGTTAGAAACTCTACAAACTGCTACAAAAAAACAATTGGATTATACTGTTGAAAAATTTAACTAAAAGTTTAGCAGATATCAATAAAGACTTTATATAAAGAATTAGAAGGCTATACAACTAGTATATCTAAAGATTACCAAAAATTTAAAAAGGTAAAGATTTATTATACTATGAGAGAAGAAGAAGTTTTAACTGAATTAAAGAATATGCTTAATCAACTAAGTGATAGAAATATTTATTCTAAGTTAAACAAGATTTCTAAAAAAATGAAATTTCAACTTATACAAATATTCCATTTGAAATAACTCATGCTTTAACTGATAAGAAACATATTGCAAGAGGTGGATTTATTTCTAATAGAACTGTTCAAAGATAATTTCAAAGGAAATATCTATACATGCTTATGGACTATATGAAAAGAACTGCTGAATCAGGAACTAAATATGGATTTATGATTGGAGGAGCAAACACTAAACACAATGAAGTATATCAAAGAAGTCTTACAACTGTAGCGACTGAATCTGACATAAAAAGGGGTATCTGCTTATGTTGGAGGGTATTTCAATAAACCTGTTGTAAATAATCTAAACTGGATTACTGGAGTAGGTGCTCAATATGGAACATATAAAGTAAGAAGAGAAATGAGAAAATAACTATCAAGATTTACATTCTGAAGGGTAAAGTAAATACAAATGCTTTAAATACTTATAGTGGACTTTATTACTTGACTATCCTATACAAGAAGATGTATTTATTCAATTAAAAAGCACTTTCTAGCTTATACTATGGTAAAAACAAAGTAAAGTAAATGAAAGTGGAGATTTACCTCTTGATATAAAGTCTAAAACTTATCACTATGTTGATGGAGAAGCAGGAATCAGTTTTCAATAAAAATTTTCTATGGTGATAATCTAAGAAGTAGTATATCTGCAGGAGCTTATGGAATAACTGGTCTTGCTGGCTATAAAAAAATGGTGATATGGATGCTAAAATTGATGGAAGTACTTCATCATTTTGGTATAAAAGGAGATAGAGTTAAAAAAGATGCTGTAAAAATTAATCTAGACTATAATGTTCAAACAGATATTGGATATAACTATGGACTAGAAGGAACATATATCAGCAACTCTAAAGAAAAACAATGTAAAAGATTGGTATAAAAAGCTGGTTATACATTCTAAAAATACAAAAAAACTACTATTAGAAAAAAAGTAAAAAAATAACTCGTTACTAAGTAAATTAAAAAAATTTTTCTTTGAGAGATTTTAATAATTTTTAGCTATATATAGCGATTACTTGACAGCCTATAATGTTTCCAGAGCTCCACAAAGGCTCTCTCAACATTATAGGACGTCGCAGTAATCTTATCTAAAACTATAAATTATTTGTCTCAAAAAAATTCCTAATGATAAATTATAATGTAACTCGTTTTATTTTTTTACTTTTTTTAATTTATTTTTATATTTTTTTTAAATATTTTTTTCAGCTCTTAAATAATGTTTTTTTTGTTAAATCTAAAGTTAGAGCTATATTATTTTCTTCTATAGATTTAATAATACTTTTCATGATCTTCTAAACAAGCTTTTTCTATTTTTTTAAAAGAAACAGCTCCCTTTATGATAGGCTTTTAACTAAGATTTCATTTATCAGATTATATTTTTTTTAAATAAATCTTTCAACAACTTATTATTTGAATAATCGAAAAAAAGTTTTATGAAAATGATAGTCATATTCATAATATAAATCAGTTGCTACATTATCTTCTTCTAATTCAACATATTTTTTTAAATTAGCAAGAATCTCTTTTCTATTTCTCAGGATTTTTCAAAGAATATTCGATAACTCCTAAAGTAATTGTCATAATTAATTGATTAACTTCACAGGCAAAATGTGGATCAAAATCTATTAGTTTTGCCCCTGACCTTGTTACTTCCTCTACTATTCCATCTTCTTTTTAGTCTTAATATTGCGTCTCTTATTGGAGTAGAACTTACTTCAAATCTTTCTTGTAAATTTTTATTGACTAAAACCTCACCAAAAGTTTATTCTGGAATTGATTATATCCTCTTTTAAAATCTTGTATATCTGCTCACTTAATAAATCTTTTACTACTTTCATATTGTTGTCCTCCCCAATACTTACCCTATCTAAAAATATAACATATTTAATAAAAAAAGTTCAAATATAATTAATTTTTTAAAAAAGTTTTAAAAAAATGTATTTTTTTAGATTTTTTACTTATTTAAAAACAAAAAAATAAAAAAATATTGACATTCTTTTGAAAAATGAGCTATACTCTATTTAGAAAATACATAATGCATTATGTATTAAACATTAATTTTTTTAGGAGGAATTATTATGAGATTTGAAGATTATCCAGCAGAGCCATTTAGAATTAAGAGTGTAGAAACAGTTAAAAATGATTGATAAGGCAACAAGAGAAGAAGTAATTAAAAAAAGCAGGATATAATACTTTCTTAATTAACTCAGAAGACGTTTACATTGACTTATTAACTGATAGTGGAACTAACGCTATGAGTGATAAACAATGGGCAGGACTTATGCAAGGTGACGAAGCTTATGCAGGAAGTAGAAACTTCTTCCACTTAGAAGAAACTGTACAAGATATATTTGGGTTTAAACATATAGTTCCTACTCACCAAGGAAGAGGAGCTGAAAACCTTTTTATCTCAAATAGCTATTAAACCTGGACAATATGTTCCTGGAAATATGTATTTCACAACTACTAGATATCACCAAGAAAGAAACGGTGGAATATTCAAAGATATCATAAGAGATGAAGCTCATGATGCAACTCTTAATGTTCCTTTCAAAGGAGATATAGATTTAAACAAATTACAAAAAAATTAATAGATGAAGTTGGAGCAGAAAAACATAGCTTATGTATGTTTAGCAGTAACTGTTAACTTAGCTGGTGGACAACCTGTTTCAATGAAAAAAATATGAAAGCTGTTAGAGAGTTAACTAACAGATATGGAATAAAAAGTTTTCTATGACGCAACTAGATGTGTTGAAAAATGCTTATTTCATAAAAAGAACAAGAAGAAGGATATCAAGATAAAACTATAAAAAGAAATAGTACATGAAATGTTCAGCTATGCTGATGGATGTACTATGAGTGGTAAAAAGACTGTCTTGTTAATATCGGTGGATTCTTATGTATGAACGACGAAGAACTATTCTTAAAAGCTAAAGAATTAGTTGTTGTTTATGAAGGAATGCCTTCTTATGGAGGACTTGCTGGTAGAGACATGGAAGCTATGGCAATAGGATTAAAAAGAATCTTTACAATATGAATATATCAGACATAGAGTTTTTACAAGTTAGATACCTAGGAGAAAAAAATTAAAAAGAAGCTGGAGTACCTATACTTGAACCAGTTGGAGGACATGCTGTATTCTTAGATGCTAGAAGATTCTGTCCTCATATCCCTCAAGAAGAATTCCCAGCTCAAGCACTTGCAGCAGCTATTTATGTTGAATGTGGTGTAAGAACTATGGAAAGAGGAATCATTTCTGCAGGAAGAGACGTTAAAACTGGTGAAAACCATAAACCTAAACTAGAAACTGTTAGAGTTACTATCCCTAGAAGAGTTTATACTTATAAACATATGGATATAGTAGCTGAAGGTATCATCAAAATTATTCAAACATAAAGATGACATCAAACCTCTAGAATTTGTTTATGAACCTAAACAATTAAGATTCTTTACAGCTAGATTTGGAATCAAAAAAATAATTGAAATAATAAATGAACTCTTTAATTTTTGTATGTAATCTGTTATTTCTAGGATAGAAAAAGGAGAGAAATCTCTCCTTTTTATTAAAAATTAGTTAATGAAAAAAATGGACTTTTGTATTAAAAATTTTAGGAGGCTTATATGGACAATTCGGAAAGAAAAATTTCAGTCGAAACTAGGTTTTATATTAACTTGTGTAGGTTCTGCCGTTGGTATGGCTAATATCTGGGCTTTCCCATATAGAGTTGGAAAGTACGGAGGAGCTGTATTTTTTTACTAATATATTTTATGTTTCATTGCTTTATTTTTCTTATGTTGGTTTGTCTGCTGAATATTTAATTGGAAGAAGAGCTGGAACAGGAACTTTAGGTTCTTATGAATATGCTTGGAATGAAAAAGGAAAAGGGTAAATTAGGTTATACTCTAGCTTATATTCCTCTTTTTAGGATCTATGAGTATAGCTATTGGATATGCTATTATATCTGCTTGGGTTTTAAGAACTTTTGGAGCAGCAGTTACAGGAAAGATATTAGAAGTTGATACAGCTCAATTCTTTGGTGAAGCTGTTCAAGGAAACTTTGTAATACTTCCTTGGCACATAGCAGTAATTGTTATAACTCTACTTACACTTTTTGCTGGAGCTTCAAGTATAGAAAAAACTAACAAAATCATGATGCCTGCTTTCTTCGTACTATTTTTCATATTAGCAGTAAGAGTTGCATTTTTACCAGGAGCTATTGAAGGTTACAAATATTTATTCGTACCTGATTGGTCTTATCTATTTAATGTTGAAACTTGGGTTAATGCCATGGGACAAGCTTTCTTCTCACTTTCTATAACTGGTAGTGGAATGATAGTTTGTGGTGCATACCTTGATAAAAAAGAAGACATAGTAAATGGTGCTTTACAAACTGGTATCTTTGATACATTAGCTGCTATGATAGCTGCTTTCGTTGTAATCCCTGCATCATATGCATTTGGATACCCTGCAGGTGCTGGACCATCTCTAATGTTTATGACTATCCCAGCTGTATTTAAACAAATGCCATTTGGACATGTACTAGCTATACTATTCTTCATATCTGTTGTATTTGCTGCTGTAAGTTCATTACAAAACATGTTTGAAGTTGTTGGTGAATCAATAATAACAAGATTTAAGATGTCAAGAAAAAGCTGTTATTTTCTTGCTTGCTATAATATCTCTTGTTATAGGTATATTCATTGAACCAGAAAACAAAGTTGGACCTTGGATGGACGTTGTTACTATATACATAATTCCATTTGGAGCAGTGCTTGGAGCAATTTCTTGGTACTGGATACTTAAAAAAGAATCTTTTATGGAAGAACTTAATGAAGGAAGTAAAGTTAAACGTTCAGAAGCATACTTCACTGTTGGTAGATATGTTTATGTACCATTAGTTCTAGTAGTATTTGTACTTGGACTTATATATCATGGAATCGGATAAAAAAACATTAAAAATTAATCAAAAATAAAAAAATAAAGCTCGTTCCTATTCTTGGTAACGAGCTTTTTCTTCTATACTTTTCTGATTAAAAAAAGTAAAAAAATAGACGAGTTACGAATGTAGATTTTTAGATGAAAAAAAAATCAAATAGAATGAGCCGAGTAGAAATCTAGACATGTTTTAGAGCTGTAGCGAGTTGGTCTATATTTACAGCGAAATTCTTGATCTTTTCATCGTTAAGAAATCTACTCAGTAACGAGCTATTTTTTTACTTTTCTCCTTTTATGCATTTTTTTCTAGCATTTGTTTTAACTTTCATAAGTCTTGTTATAGTTGCTCTTTCATTTTCATCTAGTTTCATCCTAATATCTTTAACTGTTTCTTCAAGATTAGGAATAGTACTATATTCAAGAGCATTAACTCTTCTTCTTGTCTTTTCAATCTCATCAGCCATAAGTTGACAAGATTTTTTTCTATCTCAGCAAGAGACAAAAGATTGTCCAAGACTTTTTGTAATTTTATAACAGTATCATCAAGCTCAGCTGAAGTTTGTACAAAACCATAAGGGAATATACTTCCTTCCATTTCTTCTTTTGACAAACTTCATCTCAGGAACATTGACACTCATTATATTTTTTTGATTTTATTTCCACTGATAATTTTTCTTTTGGAAAAGATACAGCACTTTCCAAAAAAATAATGGACTCATTGTTGCACTTGCAAGAAGAAAAAGATTTAAAAAGATTCTGAAAGTTCTTTTTTTCAACTTCCACACGAAGCTTTTTTTATTTTCCTTAATGAGATTGATGAATTGTCTCATTAATTCATCTTGCTTATCTTTTAAAAAGTTTATGTCCTCTTTTTAGCTGTTACAAGTCTAAGTTTTTAATTCAGAAAGAGCCATTCTAGTAGGATTTACTTTTTAGCTTTGCCATAATAATCCCCCCTAGTCTTTATCATTCAAATACTTATCTATATATTCAGTTCTTATTCTCTTTAATTCTGTACGAGGAATCACTTTTAAAAGTTTCCAACCTAGATTTAAAGTTTCTTCTATATTTCTATTTGTTTCATAACCTTGACTTACATATTCTCTATCAAAATTTTCTGCAAACTTTGCAAAAGCTTTATCTGCTTCTGATAGTGCTGAATCTCCAAGAATTACAGCAAGTTCTCTAGCTTCTCTTCCTGAAGCATAGGCTGCATAAATTTGGTTCATAGTATCAGCATGGTCTTCTCTTGTTTTACCCTTACCTATTCCTTTATCTTTCAATCTTGATAGAGAAGGAATTACAAAGATAGGTGGTTGAATACCACTTTTATATAATTCTCTTGAAAGAATTATTTGCCCTTCAGTGATATATCCTGTAAGGTCAGGAATTGGGTGAGTTATATCATCTTCAGGCATAGTTAAAATAGGAATTTGAGTAATAGAACCAGGTTTTCCTTTTATTTTCCCTGCTCTTTCATAGATTTGAGAAAGGTCAGTATATAGATATCCTGGATATCCTCTTCTTCCTGGAACTTCTTTTCTAGCTGCAGAAACTTCACGAAGAGCTTCTGCATAGTTAGTCAAGTCTGTCAAGATAACTAAAACATGCATTCCCTTTTTCAAAAAGCAAGATATTCTGCACAAGTAAGTGCCATTCTTGGAGTTGAAATTCTTTCTATAGCAGGGTCATTGGCAAGATTTATAAATAGAACTGCTCTGTCAATAGCTCCTGTTTTTTTGTAAAGTCATCTATAAAAGAATTGTGCTTCTTCAAAAAGTTATTCCCATTGCTCCAAACACAACAGCAAACTTTTGCATCATCACCAAGCACCTTTTGCCTGTCTTGCTATCTGTGCAGCAACATTGTTATGTGGAAGTCCTGAACCTGAGAATATTGGTAATTTTTTTGTCCTCTAACTAGAGTATTAAGTCCATCAATAGTTGAAATTCCTGTTTGAATAAATTCTGATGGATAATCTCTTGAAACAGGGATTGATTGGAGAACCATTTATATCCACTCTTTTTTTCAGGAATAATTTTTTTGGTCCCTTATCTATAGGATTTCCTAAACCATCAAAAAAACACGTCCTATCATATCTTCAGAAACTCCTAGTTCAAGTGGTTTTCCTAAAAAAATCTAACTGTTGTATTTTTTTAAGATTTATACCTGCAGATCCTTCAAAAAGTTGTACCATGGCTCTATCACCATCTATTTCAAGCACACGTCCACGTCTTTTTCTCTCCTGTTTGAGTTTGAATTTCTACAAGCTCTTCATACTTTAATTCCTTCCACACCTTCAACTATCATTAGAGGTCCTACTATTTCTTGCACTGATTTATATTCCTTAAGCATTAGTTGTACCTCCTTCTTTTTATCAACTTTTGATACTGCTTCTTTTTATTTCTTCTTCTATCTTATCAAAAGTATCTAATTCTTTTTCACTTATATTCTTTGCTCTTGTTATTTTTTTCACGACTTGGAAGAGCTAAGATTTCATTTAAATAAACTCCTTCTTTTTATAGCTCTTTGTGCTTCATCATAGAAAAAAACAAAATTAACTTTAACATTTTTAAATTGTTTTATCCAAAGAGCAATAAGTATCAACTTCATGGAAGGCATTTTGTTGTAAGAAGTCTTCACGAAGTGACTTTGTAATTTCTAACTTCAATTGGTCATACTCAGAAAGTGAATCTCTACCAACAAGTCTTACGATTTCTTGTAATTTAGCTTCTTCTTGTAGAAGTGCCATTGCTTCTATTCTAAATTTTGGGAAATCTCTGTCAACATGTTCTTCTTTATACTTATCCATCTTAGCTTGATAAAGTGAATAAGAGTTCAACCAGTTTATTGCTGGGAAGTGTCTTCTATATGATAGTGCATAGTCAAGTCCCCAGAACACTTTTGCTATTCTCAATGTTGATTGAGAAACTGGTTCAGAAATATCTCCACCAGGAGGAGATACTGCTCCAATTACTGTCAATGCTCCTTCTTCACCATTACCTAGACATTCAACAAGTCCTGCTCTTTCATAAAATTCTGCTATTCTACTTGATAGATATGCTGGATATCCTTCATCACCTGGCATTTCTTCCAAACGTCCTGACATTTCACGAAGTGCTTCTGCCCAACGACTTGTTGAATCTGCCATAAGTGCCACTGAGTATCCCATATCTCTAAAATATTCTCCAATAGTTATAGCTGTATATATAGAAGCCTCACGAGCAGCAACTGGCATATTAGAAGTATTGGCTATAAGAACTGTTCTCTTCATCAAAGATTGTCCTGTCTTAGGGTCAATGATTTCTGGGAATTCCATAAGTACATCTGTCATTTCGTTCCCACGTTCTCCACAACCAACATAAACAACTACTTCAGCATCTGCCCATTTAGCAAGTTGGTGTTGTATTACAGTTTTACCAGATCCAAATGGTCCAGGGATAGCTGCAGTTCCTCCCTTAGTAACAGCAAAGAAAGTATCTATAATTCTTTGTCCTGTTATTAAAGGTTTCACAGGATTTAATTTCTTTAAATATGGTCTACCCTTTCTAACTGGCCATTTTTGTATCATATTTAATTCTTTAACACCATTTTCTGTTTCTATCTTGCATATTATTTCTTCTACTGTAAATTCTCCCTCTTTTATTTCCTTTACTTTTCCATATACTCCATTAGGAACCATTATTTTATGTAGTACGATTTCTGTTTCTTGGACAGTTCCAATAACTTTTCCAGGTTCTACTTCTTCTCCAACTGCCACAGTTGGATTGAATTGCCATTTCTTTTCTCTATCTAGTGCTGGAACACTGACTCCTTTTAATAGAAAGTCTCCAACTGCTTCTTGAATTTTCAAAAGTGGTCTTTGTATTCCATCGAACATTTGTTCTAACATACCAGGTCCAAGCTCAATGGAAAGTGGACTTCCTGTTGTAACAACAACGTCTCCTGGTCCTATTCCTGTTGTTTCTTCATATACTTGTATAGAGGCTTTATCTCCTCTCATTTCTATGATTTCACCAATGAGCTTATTATCTGAAACTTCTACTACGTCATATACATTAGCTTCTTCCATTCCTTCAGCCACAACCAAAGGACCTGAAACTTTTATAATTCTACCTTCTTTCAATGTTAAGCCCTCACTTTCTACAATATATTTGAACCAATAGCCTTTTCCACATTCTTATCTATGTTTGCCAAACCTATATTTAAACTTCCTTTATTACTTGGTATTAATATAATGGCAGGTATAAGTTCACTATTATATCTTTTTATTGTCTCAGGAATATCTTTTGCCACTTGCTCTGTAACAAAGATAATTCCATAGCCTTCTTTTGAAATTCTATCTATAATCTTTCTTGCTTCTTGAGCATCTAAACTTATATAGACATCTACTCCAAGAATTTTTGAAAGCTAAGACAGAATCTTTATCTCCCACTATAGCTATTTTTATACATAAATTTCACGCAACCTTTCTTTTATGAAATCTGCTGAAAGTCCATTAGCCCTACCAACTAAACAAATTCTTAAATTTTTAATTTCCACTTCTTTTGCATGCACATAAGCAAAAATAATTTCTGGGCCATATGGCATTCTTTGTACTTTTTCTTTTTAAAAGATTAGTCAAAAAAATTCTCCATATACTTTTTTCAAATAATAATAATCTTCCTGTGTCATTGTAACCTTTTTAAAGCCAAAAATTAAACTTTTTTTCCTATTTCTAGAATTCTTATAGGAATTAATTAAATCTTCTATATCCTTATAGAAATAAGATGCAAATATCTTCTGTGTCTATATAGCCATCTTGAATTAGAGCAGCTTTTAAAAATACTAATATCCTGCTCATCTCTTTTACAACGAATAAAGGTTCTGATATTTAGAAAAATCTATCATATTTTTTTAAAAATATTCTTCAATTAAATCAAGTCCCTAAGTTTTTTTGAAACTTCTAAAAACTTTTTTTCAAAAATATCTTTTATCTACAAAAAAATTCTATCTTTTTCTGGATCCTTTGTATCTTCAAAAAACCTTATAGGCTTGAATAACAGTATCTTCATACCAAGTCCCTTTTTTTCACCTTTTTTTCTGTTTCAAACTGTTTCTTCAATTTAGGTAAATCTTCATAATGAACTTTTTGAATAGATATGCTCAAAAATTTTTCTTGTAAAAATTTTTTTCCTTAACAGCCAATTTTATATTATGAAAAAGCAAACCTATAAGTTAAAAACATCTACAAGTTCTTTAACTGGGCTAAGTTTTAAAACTTCACTATAAGTTCTATTCAATGAATTTGAAAGAGCTATTTCAAAAATTTTCTGCTCTATCTATTTTTTTGCCAAATCTTCTGAATAGGCTGTTTCATTTCAAATGTTTAACAGCTTCTTCTAAATTTTTCAGCTTCATACAATCTTTCAAATTGAATTTTTTTGTTAAGAGTTTTTTTCTCAAGATTTCTTATTCTGACACTTGCTTGCACAAATTTTTTTCCCTATCCATAAGAAAAACCTCCTATTCAAAAAAATTTTTATTTAAAAATTTCTCTTTCTAATTCTTCTCTATTAAACTCTATAAGATTAGAGAATTCATTATTGTAAATAAGATTTCCATCTTTTTATACTGCAACCTGATTCAACAGTTTTATCAGATATTTTATAATCTAGTATCTTATCTCCTAAAGGCTAATTTCATATCTTTACTAACCATAACTTCTGCATTTTTTTGAAAGATTCAAGTTTTTTTAAAAATATTTTTCAACAAACTTTAGATATTTCTTGGTATCAATATTTTTTTAAGTCTTTCTAAAACCTTCTCTAAAATGTCATCAGCCAATTCTTCCTTAGCTTGTAATATCATATCTCTTGATTTCAAATTGGCATTAGATATCACTCTTTCTTTTCAAGGCTTGAGCTTCTTCTTGTGCCTTATCATTTATAGCATCAACTTCTTTTTGTACTTTTTTATTTTTCTTTTTCAGAGAATTCTGAATTCTCTGTTTTTGCCTTAGTTAACATTCTGTTCGCTTCTTTTTGTGCCTGTTGCAAAATCTCTGCAACCAGCTTATCTAAATTGGACATTCTATCACATCCTTTTTAAAACTTCACTTGATTTAGTAGTAAGAAAGACATAGCAAAATGCTAAGATTGCATAAGTTTCAACCATTACTGCAAGAATTATTCCTTTTGTTTGGTGAGTTTCGTTTTTAGCTAGAATATTAATACCTGCAACTGCAACTTGTCCTTGATATAGAGCTGATCTTAAACCAACAAAACCAACTGGAAGTCCTGCCATAAGTAGATATAGTCCTTCTATTACTTTCATATCTGGAGAAAGTCTAAACATGATAAAAAGTCCAATGACAAAACCATAAAGTCCTTGTGTTCCTGGTAAAAGTTGAAGTACCATAGCCTTACCAAATTTTTCAGGTTCATCTATAACAAGACCTGCTGCTGCTTCCCCAGCTAATCCAACTCCTCTTGCTGAACCAATACCTGATAATAAAACTGCAAGTGCTGCACCTAATATTCCAAATACTACTCCACCATTTTGCTCAAATATTGTCATTATATTTTCCATTTTCTTCCCCTTTCTTCCTTATTTTCTATTATTCTAAGCTAAAAAATAAGTGAATTACGATTGTAAATTTTAGAGAAAAAAATCTACATTCTCTATTATTTTTTGTTATTTTTAAAAAAATTAACAACTTATATTTATTAGATAGGGCTACTGCGATGTCCATTATTGTTGAGTGAGCCTTTGTGGAGCTCACGAAACACTAATGGCTAGCAAGTAGCAATTTATTTTTAGCTACACTCTGAATTTTTTAAATGCTTTTCCTCCACCTTCATAGAATTTAGAGAAAAAAATTCAACATACATAAGTCTTGAAGTATGAACATAAGCTGATAGGAAACTCAAGAATATATTAAATGATTGTCCAAATGCAAATACAATTACTCCAAGTATAATTCCTAGCTATTCCTCCACTTACTAACATTTTTACTATAATATTTATTGCAACTGCTATAAAACCTCCTGCTAATCCTAATGCCATAAGTCTTAAGTATGAAACAAAATCTCCTATATATGAAGTAATTCCATATAGTGAATAAAGTCCTCCACCTATTCTTCCTACTATAGTTTTCTGCATCTCTTGCTCCAAAAAGCTACTATTCCTAGCATTCCAACAAGTGTACAAGCTAGAAGTATATTTTTTTGTAAGAGACTAAATCCTAAATTTTCCTGCAAGAATAAGTAGAATCAAGCTTGTTAAAGTTAAATACCATAAGAAAAACATCATATACAGCATCCATAAAATGTCCATTCTTTATAAGAATATAGGCTTTGATAGCTAGTCCCATAACTAAATGAATAGCTCCAAATATTATTGAAAGCTTTTAAATATAGTCATAAAATCTTTTGATGAGTCTAGAAACTTGAGTTGGTAATTTTATTAAATCACCAAAGGCACTACCATAAAGTAATCCCCATATCATAGTTGAAAAAAACTCAAGGCAAAGAAAAAAATTTTTAAAAAAATTTTTCTTTTTATTTTCATCAAACTTACCAATCATCAATGCAAGACCTGAAAGTATGAATAGAATAAGCCCATAAGCAAAAATCTGCTACCATCATACCAAAGAAAAATCCAGTAAAATATTGATAGTATTGCTGTTGGATCTATTTCATTATATCTAGGTAGTGCATACATTTGAGTTATAGATGCAAATAGTCCTGTTATTCCTGAATTCTTTAATAGAATTGGAACTTCCTCATCATCTTTATCAACTTCAGTAATTTCTAAATAGTTACTTTTTATTAGAGTTTTTATTTACAATTTTTTTAAACTCTTCTTCCATATCTAGTGGAATATAACCTTCTATAACATTAACTGTGTCTGTTGCCTTAAAGTTTGATACAACAGTTTCTCTCATTAAAGCATTATCTAAATATTCTTTTTGAATAAGTAATTTTTGGAATAAGTTTCAATAACTTTTTCAACTTTTTTTCCTTTAATTTTTTTCATTAGCTTTTTTTAATTCTTCTTCTCTACTCTTTAGTTTTTTTTCATATTCTTCAGTAAAACTTGTGTCAAAAATTAAAATTAGTTTCAGTAAAGCTATAAGTTTTTAATTCATTTTTTTGAGTTCTTTTTCTTCGGTGTTTGAAGTCAGTAGCATAATATTAATTTGGCTTGATTCATCGGAGATTTCTTCTATGTATGTGTGTTCAAAGTTTCTTAGCTTGTCTTTTTAATGGTTCAAAATTCTTCTTTGCAACTGTTCCTAAAAAAGAATTTTTGCTGTCTTAAAAAGCCTTTTAAATTACCAAGAGACTCTTTTATATTAAGCCACTTAGACAACTCTTTTTCTATAAGTTTCAAGATTAGCAATTTCTTCTTTATTGCTATCAATCTCTCCACTTATATTTGCTAAATTCTCATAGTCGTTACTAAAATCATATTTACTTGCTTGTTGCTCTACCAGTACAAACAGTGTTTCCTTCACAGAACTTTCATCTATTTCTTTTTTTGTTTCCTTTTGGAAAAAAAGTTTTGAAAAAAGTAATTAAGCATCCACTTAACTTTTTGACTTTTTTTCTTTAATTACAGTCATATCTTGGTTAAAGTTCAATTTCTTTTTAAACTCTCATCTTCTTCTTTTAGTTTTAACAAAATGAACATAAGAGAATTTTCTGTAGTTCTTTTTAATAAGGATTTTCTGTCTTTTTCAAGAGCAAATAATTTAAATTTTTTTCATTTTTAACTATTGCCATTTGAATTCACTATCCTTTCTACAATTAATTCAATTACAGATTCTAGTTTATCCTCCTTAACATCTTTAATAGCTAAAACTTTTTTTGTTCAGCTTCTTTAAAAAAATCGGACTGGCGATAGCTTCTCCTTCAGTTTTATACTTTGTTTTAAGTATCTCTGCATCCTTTTTATGGCTGTTTCTATGGCATCCTTCTGAAATTTTTTTATTTGTTCTCTAGTCTCTTCTTTTAAGAGTGCAATTTCTTGATTTGCCTTTTTCAATTATTTCTTTTGCCTTTAATTCTGCATCTTTAACTTTTAGTATAGCATCAGTAGCCACTTTCATCACCTCCATAAGTTTTTTTATACCCCCTTTATATTTATATTATACTCCTATTATAAAAAAATTAAACTAAAAAAATTTTTATTTTTTTAGCTTATACATCTAAAAAAATAGTATTATTTTCCTAATATAATACATATATATAAAAAAATAAAAAAACAGTTTCTTACTGAGTAGTTCTTAAAAAAATTTTTCTTTGTAAAAACTTAATAATTTCTAATTATATATAACGATTACTTGCCTGCCATTAGTGTTTCAGGAGCTCACAAAGGCTCCCTCAACAATAATGGACGTCGCAGTAATCTTGTCAAAACTTTTAATTATTTAGTTCAAAGAAAAATTTTAATAATAAAAACTTATAATGTAAGTCATCTGTTTTTTTATTTTTTTCTTTTTAATATTTCATTAAACTTGACATCATACATACTGAAAAAAGCACCACTATCTATAACAGATAGAGAATTTTTTTCATCTATTCCACCTATTGCAAATATTGGAATAGTTAGTGTAGATGATAAATCTTCAATAAAATTTTTAAATCCCTCTTGGTTCTAAACCTTTTCTTACAATCTGTCTCAAATATATGTCCTGCAACTACATAGCTTGCTCCTAAATTTTCTACTTCTTTTGGCTTCATCAAGACTATGAATAGACACTCCTATTCTTTTATATTTCTTTATTAGTTCTGCTTTTAATATTTTGATTTAAAGATTTAAAAAAATATCTATAACTTAAATGAATTCCTTCAATCTTATATTTATCATCTAAGTTTAGATCATAATTTTTGATGTAAAGATTAAATTTATCTTATATTTTTTTGACAGATAGGATAGATTTTTTCTATTAACTTTAAATATTCATTTTTATTTAAATCTTTTTTTCTCTTAAAGTGAGTGCAACAATCTCAAAAATTTTTTTAAAATTATTTTTTTCTTTCATAAGCTGAAAAAAATTTTTTTCAATTTGCTTTTTCAAGATTTTCATTCTCACATAATTTCCTATTACTAATAATATTTAATTTTATTTTATCTAGCATACTTAGTCCTTTAAATAGATATAGTCATTCATCACAGGTTGTAAGCTCTCTGTTTTTTTATCTTTTTCAAATATCTCTGACACTGTTCTTCTATCAGCTATTTCAAACTGTTCATCACCTTTTTTTATTTGAATGTTCACTGTGAGCTCCTATTCCCTGTATCCACTCCTGCTGATATTTTTAGTCGCAGCTATTTTTTTATAACATTATCTCTAAACTTAGGGATTTTTCTCTTGTGGATATCGTTATATTTGCAAAGGGTAAAAAAATAATCTATATGCACATATAATTTGAAATAGCTCTTTTTCACTCACAAACTCTTCTTCTATTTTTTTATATTATTGATAACGGGTCTTAATCTTGGACAAGAAATAGAAATTTCAGCATGAGGATATTTTTTCTGTAAAAGATAAGCATGGTAGCCTGTTGAAAAAGGCATCTTTTCTAAAATCATCCAGTCCTAATAAGGCACCAAAGGCAACTCCTCTCATATTTCCCATCAAAAGCTCTTTCTTGTGAATTAAATCTATAGGAGAAAAACTTTTTTTATGCCCCTCTAAATGTAATTTTTATACTTTTTCATTGTTATATGTTTCTTGAAAAAAATAGTTACATAGTCCACTCCACAAGAATTTAGATACTTTATAGTCCTCTACATTTACAGGATATATTTCAATTCCTACATTATTAAAAATATTTTTCTAGCTAGTTTACAAGCTTCCCCTATATACTCAATACTTGAGTATCTTTCACTTTCTCCTGTAAGTATAAGGATTTCTTCCAAACCTGTTTTTGCTATCTCTTTTAACTCAGCTTCTATCTGCTCAAAATCTAGTCTAGCTCTTTTTATCTTATTATGTGAATTAAAACCACAATAAACACAGTAATTATCACAATAATTTGAAATATATAGAGGGGTAAAGATATAGACAGAATTTCCAAAATATCTTTCTCTACATTCTTTAGCCTTCTTTGCCATTTCTTCAAGATAATTCATAGCCTTAGGGGATAAAAGTGCTTGAAAATCTCTTACAGATAAATAATCTTTATTCAAGGCTTCCCTTTTATATCTTCATCTGTAAATGAATTGTAGTCATAATTATTCATTTCACTTATTACTCTATCCATAATATCTGAGTTGATATTTTCTAGTTCCATTAGTCCTCCCCATTTAAAAAGCCTGTAAGTGGTGAAGAGGCAGAGGCTCCATTTTCTAAAACTCTACCTAGTTTAGCAAGATAAGCATCTCTACCTGCTTGTATTGCATACTTAAAAAGCTTGTGCCATTCTTGGAATATCACTTGCAGTTGCTATTGCAGTATTAGCCATAATAGCAGTCACTCCCATTTCCATTGCTTCACAAGCTTGTGAGGGCTTCCCTATACCAGCATCAACTATTATAGGCAAATCTATTTCATCTATTAAAATCTTAATAAATTCCTTAGTTATTAAACCTCTATTAGAACCTATTGGTGCTGCAAGTGGCATAATACAACTAGCTCCTGCATCTCTTAAAGCTCTTGCAACATTCAAATCAGGGTACATATACGGCATTACAATAAAAGCCTTCTTTTTGCTAATATTTCAGTTGCTTTTTATGGTTTCATAATTATCAGGTAAAAAGATATTTACTATCTTTTAATCACTTCAATTTTTAATGAAAATCTCCTTGAGTACATTCTCTTGCAAGCCTTGCTATCTTCACTGCTTCTTCGGCATTTCTTGCACCAGAAGTGTTAGGGAGTAAAGTTATATTCTTAGGAATGTAATCTAAGATATTTTCTTGAACTCCACTGATAGCTCTTCTCATTGCAACAGTTACTATCTCTGCTCCTGCATAATTAATAGCACTATTTATTAATTCATTTGAATACTTTCCCTGAACCAAGGATAAATCTTGAATTAAATTCTTTATTTCCAAGTTTAAAACTATCTTTCATTTTTCTTCTCCTAGTATTAATCTTAAAACTATATTGGCTTGATGGGCAGCACAAATCATAACTCTAGTTGACATAATCCCTGAATATTCTTCATAGTCAGAATAATTATCTCCTACTAAATAGAAATTATCTCTAACTTTTTCTTGTAATAATTTCATTTGGCTGAACCTAATACCTGCCATTCCTGAGGCAGATACAAGCATCTTATTTCCATTTATCAATAATTCTTCTATAGCCATAGCCTTTGTTTCAGCAACATCAAAAGGCTTCTACAACAATTTCAATATCTCCAACTATAGATAATATATTTTTCTCTATCTACTTTTTATATCTAAAAGTTTCAATCTCTACAAAAAGGATTTATTTCTTTTATAATAGTTCTTATAGCCTCAGTTTTCTTCATTCCTATATGAGATATTCTATATTGTTGTCTATTTAAATTACTTGCTTCAACTATATCAAAATCCACTAATTTTTAAATAACCTATGCCTGCTCTTGCAAGTAAAAGTAGCTACATTTGAACCCTAAGCCACCCAAAGCCTAAAAATACAAACTTTTGCCTTTTTTTAATTTTTTTCAGATATACCTTTTTACATTTCTTTTTAAAGTAAATCTTCTTCTTTTAAGTCCATATCCTAGCCTCCACCAACAAAAACATACAATTTCTATCTTATCTGTATTTTTTTATATTAATTTTTTTGAAAAATTCTGCTTTTTTTACTATTTCTCCATTATAGTCAATAACAACTCTATCCACTCTATACTTATTTTCTATTAGATAATCTAGTAAATTAACATCATTTATCTCTTCATATTTTCCATTAATTTCTGCCATTTTATACTCCTACTTCAAGATATTTAAATCTTCACCTGACATTATTTTTTTCATAGTTCTCATAGAACACATTTTTCCACACATAGTACATGTATCTTCATTTTCAGGAGTAGACTCTTTTCTGTATCTTCTAGCTTTTTCTTCATCTATTGCTTCTGCAAACATTCCTTCCCAATTTATATCTGCTCTATATTTTGCCATTCTATTATCCCAATCTATAGCCTTTGGAACTTTTTTTACTGATATCAGCAGCATGGGCAGCAATACGAGAAGCTATTATACCTTCTTTCATATCATCTAAGTTTGGTAATCTTAAATGTTCAGCTGGTGTAACATAACATAGGAAGTCAACTCCTGCAGCAGCTGCTATTGCTCCACCAATGGCTGAAGTGATATGGTCATAACCTGGTGCAATATCTGTTACCAATGGTCCTAGTACATAGAAAGGTGCATTGTGGCAAAGTTTCTTCTCTAACTTCACATTTGCTTCTATTTCATCTATTGCCATATGTCCTGGTCCTTCAATTATTATTTGTACATTTCTTTTCCATGCTCTCTTAGTCAATTCTCCCAATGTTATAAGCTCTTTTATTTGGCAGGCATCTGTTGCATCATTTAAGCAACCTGGTCTCAATGCATCTCCCTAAACTTATAGTCATATCATATTCTTCACAGATATCTAAAAAGTTTATCGAAATTTTCATAGAAAGGGTTTTCTGCATTATTAAGCTCCATCCAAGCATACATCAGAGAACCTCCCCTTGAAACAATATTAGTTATTCTTTCATTTCTTTTGAAAAGTTCCACTGCTTCTCTATTTAATCCTGCATGTATAGTGACAAAGTCCACTCCATCTTCTGCATGTTTTCTCACTACATCTAAAAAAATTCTTCTGCCTTTAATATCTTTTAATTCCTTATCGTAGAAACCTATGGCATCATAGACAGGAACTGTTCCAACCATAGCTGTTGACATAGCAATTAATTTTTTTCTAAATTCTTCTGTCTTGCCCAAATGAACTCAAAGTCCATTATTGCATCTGCCTTTCATATCTATGGCAACCTTTTACTTTTTTTCCAATTCTTTATCTACATCAGGACAATCTTTAGATATTCCTAAAGTTTACATTTATCTTTGTAGATAGTCCTGACCCAACTCCTTTTTGCCACAAGAGAACTATGATTTTTTTATTAGCTGGTATAGCAATTTCTCCACTTTGCTACCCTTTGCATTAAAAATTTTTTTCGTCCATAGCTTCACTTTCAGCAATGCTTTTCATTTCCTTTGTTAGAAATTCCTTTTTTTAGCAGCCTCCATCTGTGTTTTTATACATAATATCATCTCCTCAATTAATTAAAATTTTTTTCAACATTATATCTACTGCTTTTTTTACAATCTTTTTTTCTGATAATATCCCTGACACTGCACATATACCCTGTAAACCTATATTTTTTTTAAAACTACTTACATTATCAATATTTATTCCACCTATAGCAAAAAAACTGGAATTTTTTTACACTGGCAACTATCTTTTTTTTAACTCTTCCATCTCCAATTTTTTTAGCATTATCTTTTTGTATTTGTTCCAAAAGATAGCTCCACTTCCTATATAGTCTGCTCCTAAGAGTTCTGCTCTTTTAGCTTCTTCTACATTTCTTGCTGTTGCTCCAATTAAGAATTTATCCTTTAAAATCTCCCTTGCTTTCTCTATGGGCATATCAGATTGTCCTAGATGAACACCATCTGCTCCAACAACCTGGGCTATATCCAATCTGTCATTTATAATGAATAAGGCTCCATAGTTTTTTTACAAATTTCTTTTCACCTTTAAAGCCTTCTCATAGAAATCTTTTGTAGATATATTTTTTTCTCTTAACTGAACTATCTTAACTCCACCTTTAATAGCTTCTTCTATACAAACATAAAAATCTTTTCCTAAACAAGCTTTTTCATCAGTAACTAGATAAATCTTGCAAGTCTTTAAGTCCATAAATTCTCCTTAATATAGCTTTTCTATATCTATATTCTTATATATTTCTCCCATTTGATTTACTGTTCCACCTATTTCTCCAAAATCTATTGAATTCTTTATTGAACACAGTACAAAATTCTTGGCTTTCTTGACTGAGTCCAGCATAGAATATCCCTTAGCCAAGTTTGAAGCTATGGCTGAAGATAGGCTACAACCTGTTCCATGAGTCTTATTATTAGGAATTTTTCTCCTTCTAAAAATATATGTTTCATCACTATTTAAAAGAATATCCACTGCACTATTTGAAAGATGTCCACCTTTAATAAGAACCCATTTCTTAGTAAAATCTGCAATTATCTTTCCATAGCTTTTGCATTTTTTTTTAGCACTATCTATATTTCTCTATATTTTCATTATTTAAAATCATTTTCACTATTTCTTTTTGTTTCATTTAAATTAGGTGTTATATCCACTAGCTTAAATAACTTATTCACTAAAAATCTTTTGTTTCCATCTTTTATCAAAGTCCTTCCAATTTGTAGACATCATCACAGGATCAAGAACTATATTTTCAGCCTTATATTTTGATAGAGTATCATATATTATCTATTTTCCTTGCTGTTTATCATTCCTATTTTTAGGCCAAACTTTCATAACATCTAATATTACTTAGTTGATTTCTAACATTTCTCTTGAAACATCTTCAATCATCTTTACTTTCTGTGGATTCTGGCCATAAACTTGTAATAACCGTCAGTCCATAAACTCCATTTGTAACAAAGTTTCTTGTAAATCAGCTTGTATGCCTGCTCCTGCACTACAATCTGAACTGCGATTGGATAATATTCTTCATATTTTCCGCACAAATAAAAAAGCATATACCCAATTTGTATATGCTTTGTAATTTAAAACAACTTCTTACTTCCGCCGCTACTACCCAAATCAGGTCAAAAGGTCAAGGCTCAATATCCTTTTCTCAGTCAATTTATTGACCCCTTGTAACTAGTTTTATTATTTAATTTTCTTTATATTTGATATAATAGCACACATTTTATTTTTATACAATACTATTTTTACTCTTCTATTTTTTTTCACTTGTAAACATACTAAAATGTAATATAATAGTGTTCAAAATGTAACTACAAAATATAAAGTTCAAACATATATTTAAAAAGGAGATAAAAATAGTTAATAAAATGTATTGATAAGTATTAGATAAAAAGTTTGGTTTTGATTGGTTTGATAAATTTTTTTAAAAATCAAAAGGTAGTGAGATAGAAATTGTAAATAATGAAGATTTATCACCACAAAAAAAGAAATGGTACAAGATTTAATTTCTATTATAGATATATTTTTCTTGTCACATATATGGACTTAGAAAATATAAAAAAAGCAAATAAAGGAAGATAAAGATGTATAAAGCACTAAAGATAGAATTAAAAACTAACAGTAGCACAGAAGATACAAGTATGTCAGACTATTGGAACAGAAAGGTTTATATATAATGAGTATATTAAATACAATAAAGAACAATATGAACTAGGTAATAAATTTGTAAGTGCTAATGATTTTTTTCTAAATATATTAACAATGTCTATCTACCTAATAATCCTGATAAAAAAATGGATAAAAGATGTATCTTCTAAGTCAGTCAAACAAGCTATGATTTACGGAGAAAAAGGCTTTTAAAAAAACTTTTTTTAAAGGTTTAAGTGCTTTTCCTGTTTTTTTAAGAAAAAAAGGTAAGAATGAGCTGGGGGCATATTTTGTTAAGAATAATAAAACTGATTTTGAGTTTTTATAGGTATAAAATAAAAAAATACCTACATTGAAAATTTGTAAGAGTAAAAAGAATATGGATATATACCTAAAAAAATGCGATTATTAAAAGTGGAACTATAACTAAAAACAGCTGATAGATATTTTTCTATCTCTTATTATGGAAGTTGAAGATACTGTAAAAAGCAACTAATACAAGTAGTGAAAGGGTTAGGAGTAGACTTAGGTATAAAAAGATACAGCTATATGTTCTAATGGTAAGGTATTTAAAAAAATATAAATAAAACTAAAAAAAGTTAAAAAAAGTTGAAAAAAAGAAACTTAAGAGAGAACAAAGAAAGATGTCAAGAAGTGTAGAATATTCTAAATCTAAAAAAAGATAAAAATTAAAAAGAATGTAAGAATTTTAATAAGAAAAAAAGTTGAAAGTACAAAAAAATTATTTTATAGACTAAATTGTATTAGAGATGATTATAATAATAAAATAGTAGATGAAATAACAAGAGCCAAGTTAAAAATACATTACTATTGAAGATTTAAAAAGTATCCAATATGATAAAGAATAAACATCTTTCAAGAGCTATACAAGAACAAAAATTTCTATGCGATAAGGACTAAACTTATAAATAAATGTAAGGAAAGAAAATATAGAACTAAGGTTAGTAGATACATTCTATCCAAGTAGTAAAACTTGTTCTTGTTGTGGAAAAAAATTAAAAAAAGATTTAAAAACTTAATGATAGAATTTATATGTGTTGTAATTGTGGTATAGAAATAGATAGAGATTACAATGCAAGTATAAATCTTGAAAAAAAGCAAAAAAATATAAAGTAATAGCATAGATATTTTTAAAAATAAAAAGAAAAGGAGAAAGCTACAAATAGCAAGTTAAAAATATCTATATGTACCGATGGCTAGTCGGGAATTTACGACTATGGAGAGTACAAGGAACTATGAGTAGATACATTGTATTGAAAAATATACTCGTTGAAGTAGTAATATTCTAGTGTATTAAATATATTTTAATACATTTTTAGTAGCAGATTAATAAATGAGATTTTATTCGTACAACTATTTGCTTGGGCAAATTGCCTATTTCTTTTTGTTTCATCTAAATTAGGTGTTATTATATCCACTGACTTAAATAACTTATTTACTAAAAAAATCTTTTGTTTCATCTTTTTATTAAAGATTTTTCCACTTGTAGATATCATTATAGGGTCAAGAACTATATTTTTTTAACTTTGTATTTCAATAAGGTATCATATATCAGTTCAGCATTTTTCTTTACTATTTATCATTCCAATCTTTATAGCTGAAACTTCTATAACATCTAATATTGCTTCTAGTTGATTTTTTAGCATTTCTATTGAAACATCTTCAACCATCTTTACTTTCTGTGGATTCTGGGCTGTTAAGCTTGTGATAACAGTCATTCCATAAACTCCATTGGCAACAAAAGTTTTTAAATCAGCTTGTATCCCTGCTCCTGCACTACAATCTGAACCTGCTATTGATAATACATTCTTCATATTTTCCTCCAAGAATAAATAAAAAAAGCATATACCTAATTTGTATATGCTTTGTAATTTAAAAACAAACTTCTTACTTCCTACGTTGGCATTACCCAAATCAGGTCAAAAGGTCAAGGCTCAATATCCTTTTTCTCAGTCAATTTATTGACTCCCTTTGTAACTAGTTTTTATTATTTAATTTTTCTTTATATTTGATATAATAGCACACATTTTATTTTTTTATACAATACTATTTTTTTACTCTTCTATTTTTTTCACTTGCAAACATCCTAGAAATATAATATAATAGTCTTCTGCAGGAAAACTACCATGGTATCAAGACTCATTACTATCCCTTGTAGATTGGTTTAATATGGCATGTTATGCTTCAAACTATAGTAGAGTAGGTTTAGGACCTAAGGGAACAATTAAGCCTGACATAGCTAGTTATGGTGGTGATTTATTACGTGGTGACAATGGAGAAATGATAATGAAGGGAGTAAATTCATTCTCTAGAAACGGAAATGTTGCTTCATCATCAGGTACAAGTTTTGCTACAGCAAGAATTTCATCACTTGCCACAATAATTTATCAAAAATATATGTAAGGATTTTTAAGAATTTCTCTGATTTTAATCCTATACTTTTTAAAAAGCTTTAATTATTCATTCGGCCAAAAATACGGATAAAAAAATTTATCTGTGGAAGAAATAGGCTATGGAATTCCTAGCACTTCAACTGAAATTTTATCATATTTTCAAGAATGAAAATATAAAGATATTTAATGGAGTTATGGAAAAGAATAAAGGAAATTGAGCTAGATGCTTCGTTCTTTAACTATAAGAAAGATATAAAAAAATTAAACTTACTTTAGTCTATGACACAGAGTTTGATTATCTACAAAAAGGGGAGTACATTAAATCAGATATAAAAAAATTAAAGATATATCAGAAAATGGAAAAAAATTTAACTAGAAAAATTTGAAGGAATTTTTAGAAAGAAATAAAAAAATTAAATTGTATTCAGACAATGACATAAAGAAAAAAATTATACATTGATAATAGAAAAAGTTAAATTAGGGAGAGACTATGAAAAAGAACGATAATACTGGAATGTTAAGCACCTTTGTAGGAGGAACTCTTTGGGGTGTAAATGGAGTTATGGGAAATTACTTATTTCTTCACAAAAAAATGTTATTACTCCTTGGCTTATACCATACAGATTGATACTAGCCGGTTTCTTACTACTAGGTTATCTATACTATAAAAAAGGATCTAAGATTTTTGATATTTTAAAAAATCCTAAAGATTTAGTTCAAATTGTCCTATTTGGATTTATTGGAATGTTAGGTACACAATATACATATTTCTCTGCTATTCAGTTTTCAAATGCTGCCATAGCAACAGTGCTTACATATTTTGGCCCTACCTTAGTTCTGATTTATATGTGTTTAAGAGAAAAAAGAAAACCTTTGAAATATGAGATTGTTTCAATTTGTCTATCAAGTTTTGGAGTTTTTCTTTTAGCAACACATGGAGATATCACAAGTTTACAAATATCTTTTAAAGCTCTTGTTTGGGGTATATTATCTGCCTTATCTGTTGTATTTTATACTGTACAACCTGAAAGTCTTTTAAAGAAATATGGAGCTTCAATAGTAGTTGCTTGGGGTATGATGATAGGTGGAATATTTATTACTTTTGTTACAAAACCTTGGAATATCAGTGTAACTTTTGATTTTGTAACTTTCCTTGTGTTAATGTTAATAATAGTATTTGGAACAATAATTGCATTTATTCTTTATTTGACAGGAGTAAATATAATAGGGACCAACAAAAAGCAAGTATAATCGCTTGTATTGAACCTGTGGCTGCAACTATCTGTGCTATACTATTCTTAGGTGTAACATTTGATTTCCTAGATCTAATAGGTTTTTATATGTATAATATCAACAATTTTTTTATAGTTGCTTACTTTTGATAAAAAAAGCAAAGAAGAAATAAAGAAGTATATTGACATAAACTCAAAAAAATATAGTATAAAAGTATATAGAAGATATGTTCGTACAGTAGCGAATAGGGTAATAAAAAAAGAAATACTGACCAAGAAGATATGTTCGTATGATAGCGAACAGGATAATAAAAAAAGAAATATCAAACTAGAAGATTAAAAAAAGTCCTGATAATATCATTAGGACTTTTTTTACTAATGGAGGATATAAAGTGAAATTTTTGTTTTCTAACTGATAACTTTTTTTGAATTGTATAAAGATTGTGAAGAAATCGAAAAAGAAAAAAATAATAGACCTTATGCAACAGTTTGTCTATTAAAAATATAAAGACCTTTATTTTTGCAATACCTATAAGACATCATATAAAAACATCAGTATGCTATATTTACAGACAAAGAAAAAAACAAAAAGGACTTGATTTATCTAAAATGCTGATTATTAAAGATTTAAAATATATAATTCAAAAATAAAACTGCTTTTTATTTCTCAATCAGAATACAGTCAATTAATTACAAAAGAAGCTTTTATTGTATCCAAACTTAATTCATATATTAAAAAAATATAAAAAGCCTTAGAGCATCAAGATATTAAGAAAAAAATTATTTATTATGTTCTATGTCTTGCTTAAAAATATTTTCATGATGAACTAAACATTAAAAACTAGTTACTAAAAATAAAAATGAGGTGGAATATTGGCAATATTACAAGTAAATGACATATATATGGGTTTCTCTGGAGAAACTCTTTTTAAAGAAATATCTTTTTCAGTTGATGAGAAAGATAAAAATAGGAATTATAGGTGTAAATGGCGCAGGGAAAAACAACTCTTATAAAATTGTTGTTAGGTTTGGAAAACTCTGAAATCAATCCTGCTACAAATGAGAGAGGAACTATCTCTAAGAAAAGTAATTTAAAAGTGGGATATCTAGCACAGAAATACACAACTCAATAAAGAAAAATACAGTTTTTAATGAACTTATGACTGTATTTAATAATCTTTTTAGAAGACTATAACAGAATGCAAGAAATAAATTTTCTATTAACTGTTGATTTAGATAATTTTTGACAAGTTGATGGAAGAACTTGGTGAGGTTTCTGAAAGATATGAAAGACATGAAGGATATTCAATAGAATATAAAAATAAAAGCAGATTTTTAAAATGGTTTAAATATTCCTGAAAATCTTTGGACTATGAAGATTGGAAATCTATCAGGAGGTCAAAATTCAAGAGTTGCTCTTGCTAAAATACTTGTTGGAAGAACCTGATTTACTGATACTTGACGAACCTACTAACCATTTGGATTTAACATCTATTGAATGGCTTGAGAAAGATTTCTAAAAAGACTATAACAAAGCTATAATTTTAATATCACATGATGTATATTTTCTTTAGATAATGTAGTCAATAGAGTTTTTTTGAAATTGAAGGTAAAAAGATTAAAAAGACTACAAAGGAAATTACACTGATTTCTTAATTCAAAAAGAGGCTTATTTAAGTGGAGAAGTTAAAGCCTATGAAAAAGAACAAGATAAAGATAAAGAAGATGGAAGAATTCATCAGAAGATATAAAAGCAGGAGTGAAAATCCAAACAGGCTAGAGGTAGAGAAAAAAATACTTAATAGAATGGAAAAAAATGGAAAAATCCTGTTGTAACAACTCAAAAGATAAAAGCTTAAATTTGATATAAAAGCATCAAAGTGTTGACCTAGTTTTTAGATATTAAAAAAATCTATCAAAAACTTTTGAAGATAAATTATTATTTAAAGATTTGAATTTAAAAAGTCTATCGTGGGGAAAAGAATAGGTCTAATTGGAAAAAAATGGTACAGGAAAAATCTACTCTTTTAAAAGATTATCAACAATTTAGAAAAAGGCTAGTTCAGGAGAATTTAAAAATAGGTGAAAAGAGTTTCTATTGGTTACTACGACCAAAAATCATCAAGGCCTAGGTTTAAATAATAATATTATAGAAGAACTTATGTACTATTTCACTTTATCTGAAGAAGAGGCTAGAAATATCTGTGGTGCATTTTTTTATTTAGAGAAGATGATATCTACAAAAAAAGATTTCTTCTTTAAGTGGTGGAGAAAAAAAGCTAGAGTTGCCTTTTATGAAACTTATGCTTGAAAAAAACCCTAATTTCTTAATACTTGATGAGCCTACTAACCACTTGGATATCTATTCAAGAGAAATTTTTAATGGACGCTCTTGAAGATTATCCTGGAACTATCTTAGTTGTATCTCATGACAGAAATTTCTTAGACACTGTTGTAACTAAAAATCTATGAGCTAAAAAACTGATGGAGTTGAAACTTTTGATGGAGATTATGAGAGCTATAAACAAGAGAGAGACAATGTAAAAAGTGAAGAATGAAGAAGCTAGCTAAAATCTTATGAAGAACAGAAAAAAAGCTAAAAAAATAGAATTGCTTCTTTTGGAAAAAGAAACTTGTAAGACTTGAAGAAGAAATACAAAAAAATTGAAGAAGAAAAAAGAAGAAGTAAATAAGAAAGTATCTACTTGCAGGAGAAAAAATGATGTAGATAAACTTATGTCTTTACAAGAAGAATTAGATAATCTTGATAATAAAAATATTAGAAAAAAATATCAAGAATACGAAGAAACAGAAATAGAATTAAAAAAAGTCTTTAAGACATAGAAATAGGCTGTTGCAAATTGTAATCTTAATTTAAAAAGTAAAAAAATAAGTGAGTTGCCTTATAATTTACCATTAGAAATTTTCTTTGAGTAAACAACTAATAGTTTTTAATAAGATTACTGCGACGTCCTATAATGTTTTTAGAAGCTCTATATAACTCAAAAAACATTATAGGCTGTCAAGTAATCGTTATATATAACTAAAAACCTACTCAGTAACGAACTATTTTTTTTACTTTTTTTATGAATTTGCTCTTTAAAGATTTAAGAGCTTTCTTTTATTTTTTTTGTATATAATTTATTAAATGTGTTAGAACACTCGTGACTCTAGCACTCGTTAGGGTGTTAGTCGTGAGACATGTACTCGTAGGGGTATGAATAACACCAACATTGAAAAATGTTGCACTAAAATTTTGCAATTTTACTAGTTTTTAGTGTATAATATATTTAGAACATTAGCAACTGAATATATGGAGTTAAGGCTAGTAAACAGTAGCCTTGTAAAAATATTCACTGTTCTGTATAGTTGTTCTTTTTTTAAATATAATATACAGATAAAAAGTAGCGGTGTAGATGCAAGTCTTATCCAGTAGTGGCTATCGTGGACTAGCCAAAAAGAATAAGGGTTTTAAAACCAAACTTCTTAGAAGATAACTTACTTTTTTTCAGTTATCTTATGAAGCTCTCGACTTTAGTCGTGAGTAGTTCACAACATCCCAACTCTTCAATTCTTTTTCCATTAGGAAATTCAAGTCTAATATCTGGGAGTTCCAAGTAATTTCTCATCTAACATAAAAATACAAAAACAGCTAATTGTTTATCGTTTTTGTAATATGTTACAGATAAATATGCACCTATCTTATTTCCAGCAGCTCCATCTATAATTGCTCTATCAGCACCAAGATTAGAATATATAGTATCTGTTAAACTCTCTATAGATAGTTCTCCTGTATATACAAATGGTAAAGCATGACTTTTGTTTGCTTTCATTATTTCTACTAAAAAAATTCAGCCGAAGCATACTCTGATATTTCGTAATTACCCTCAGCAAAGTCAAATATATTTTTTTCAACTATAATATTACTATTTTTGATTTGAAAAATCCAACTAAATCTCTAATTTCATCTAAAGACTTTTATAGCTTCTAAAGTAAAAAAATTACCTTCTCCATTAAATCTTATAAACAAATCTGGACTCCATGCTTCTCTATATGTTTTTTTGCTTTTTAGACTCTCTTTTTTTCTTCTGAAGTAAGTTCTTCATCCTCATCTATACTATTCATAGTAGATGAAGTAAGTTCAGATAATTCCATAATACAATATTTCTTGTTTCTTTTTTTGTTATAGGAATCTCGAAACTAACTTTTTTTCTTTGGTTTCCCATTCAAAACTAACATCTCCTGATTTATACTCTTCATGATAAACTATAATAAATTCACATGAAGTATTAAGTTGTTCTGATATAGTAACTATAATTTGATATATTGGTAAGTCATCATATTTTATATGTAAAAATATCATCTAATAATTTTTTTCTTCTTCATCACCATATTTTTTTTCTTCAACTTCTGAATCATCAAAATAAGATTTTTTTCTTTAATTTTCATTTTTTTGCTATACTTACATCATCATTAATCTTAGATAAATGAGGATTCTTTTTATAACTAGAGTTAAAAAAACAAGCATGAGTATAACTGAAACTACTAATAAAAAAATATGAATAATTTCTTCATTTAAAATCTCTCCCTTTTTTTATATTTTTTTAAATCAATTTATAAATAAATTAATATATTATGATTTTAAAAAAATATCATTTCTCTTTAATCTATCACATTTTTTTATAATTTTATCAATACTCTTAATAAAAAGCAATAAATTGAAGAAAAAAATTACAATAAAAAAGCTGTCATAGATTAATGATCGAAATTCACTAACTTTACAACAGCTCATTTAGTTTTTTTACATAGTAGCAATCTTTTTCGCTAATTCTTGTAGTTTTTTTCTCTAGTTTCAGAGTTTGGACTACCTTTGCAAGCCATAGGTAATTCAACTATTTTAGCACCTAATTCTTCAACTTCTTTTATCCAATGGCTCATATACATGCCTGTACCCCAACCAAAAGTTCCGAAAAGATAAATTTTTTTATCTTTAAATCTTTCAGCATTTCTTTTTCATGAAAGGTTGAAAATACTCTTTTTCTATAGCTTCAGTTTGATTAGCTGGAGAAGCAAGAGCTAAAATTTCACAATCAAAAGCCTCATCATCATTTTTTAATTCAACTACACTATAAGATTTAAAAGGAACTCCTGCTTCTTGAAGTCCTTTTTCAAATGCTTTTACCATTCTTAAAGTATTACCTGTAAAAACTGTAATAGACAATATTTACTTTATTCATTTTTTTACCACCTTAATTCAATTTAGTTTTCTCTCTACCTTATTTTAGCACAAAATGAAATTTTTTTCAATATTTTTTTGTAGAAAGTCTATTTTTTTTAAAAAGAAATAGCTTCTAAGAGATGTTTTCTTTCTAACTCTTCTTTTTCCTTCTAAGTCAGCTATTGTTCTTGCTATTTTTTTAAAAATTTTGTCATAAACTCTAGCAGAAATTTTTTTAGATTTTCTAAAGCTGATATTAAAAAAATCTTTTATCTTCATCTTTGATATCACAGTATTTTTTTAATTCTTCCTGAGTCATTGTTGAGTTAGTTCTAATTTCTTTAAATCTTTTTATATTGAATTTCTCTAGCTTTTTATAACTCTTTTTCTTTATTTCAGCTGAGCTTTCACCTTTTTTTACTATTTACTAACTCTTCTTCATTCAATCTTTTTTTATCTGTACTATTAAATCTATTCTATCTAAAAATAGGACCTGATAATTTTTTTGTATATCTTTCAATCTCAATATTAGAGCATTTACAATTTCCTTCATATAGCATTCCACAAGGGACAAGGATTACTTGTTCCAACTAAAAGAAAATTTGTCTTAAATTCCACCCTATACATAGCTCTAGTTATACTCACAAAGCCATCTTCCAAAGGTTGTCTCAGTGCTTCTAAAACACTGTGTTTAAACTCACTCATTTCATCTAAAACTAGTATTCCATTACTTGCCAAGCTTATTTCACCAGGTATGGCTTTTTTTCCTCCACCTACCATAGCTGGAAGTGTACTACTATGGTGTGGCATTCTCACAGGTCTTTTTGATATGATAGGATTTTTTTCAGATAATTCACCTGCAACACTGTATATTTTAGTACTTTCTATAATTTCATTTTCAGACATCTCAGGAAGTATTCCTATCATTCTTTTGGCAAGCATAGATTTACCTGAACCTGGGCTTCCAATTAAAAGAATATTATGCCCTCCTGCTGCTGAAATTTCCATTGCTCTTTTTGCAAAAATATTGTCCCTTTACATCAGAAAAAAATCTAAAATACTATTTTCATCTTTTTCTATTTTTTTATTTTTTTCAAAAAGGTATCTTTTTACTCCATTTTTCTATGAAGTTTACAACATCAGTTATATTTCTTTAACTACCACTATATCTATTCCATCTATTAAAGCTAGCTTCATTTCCTATTTTCATAAGGAAGTATAACTCCTTTGAAACCTTTTTTTCTTTTAGCTAGTATCACAGTGTTTATTGTTCCCCTGTAACTCCTTTAACTTCTCCATCTAATGATAATTCTCCTATAAATAAATAATCCTTAACTATTTCTCTTGGATCGCTTAAAAGTTTCATCTCTAGAATTATTCCTATGGCTATGGCTAAGTCAAACTGAGCTCCTTCTTTTTTTATACCTGCAGGAGATAAATTAACTACTATCTTTTTGAGGTCTTACTTCATAATCAGAATTTTTAAGAGCTGCTTTAACTCTAAATTTACTCTCAAGTATGGCAGTATCTCCCATACCAACTATTGAGAACATAGGCAAACCTCTTGAAATATCAACTTCTACTTCAACTAAATAAGACTCTAATCCTAAATAAGAACTTGTAAAAAAATTTTTATTTTTTTCATATTTGATTATCTCCCTTTCATTTTTATAATATTATATACTTTTATTATATTATATGTTAGAAAAATATTTCAAATATTAGAAATAAAAAAAGCTTGTTACAAAAGTAACAAGCTTTTTCTTTTAATCATTTAACAATTATTTATTTTTGTAATTGTTCTCCAGTATAAGTCCAATCGAATTCAACTGTTTGAGTTTTGAAGAATTCTTCAGCAGCAGCAACTCCTCCATCTTTAGCAGCTGGTACTCCTGTTTCACTGTCTACGTGTAATAAGTAGTCAGTAGGTGCTTTAATTTCTAATTGTAATTTATATTTTCCAATTGGAATTAATCCTTTTTTTAACGTTTATACCATAGTGAGCTCCATCATCAGCATTCATTGGCATAAATGTTCCTGAAGTTATTTCAGTTTTTCCATCTTCAGATAATACTTTATAGTTTACTGTTAAGTAAGCTGGCCAAATATCTTCTCCGTCTCCAAATCCATATTTCTTAGCAGCTTCTGGTAATAAGTGGATGTCAGCTTCTAAGTGCATATCTGATTCAGCAGCTGAAGGTTGTTTTCCTTCTGGTATCATATCAACAGCTTGGAAATAAACTGCTGCTACTTGGTAAGGTCCTACAACTGTTTCATCTATAGGTACTTCTGCGAATCCAGATTCTCCTGGTTTTTTTCTGCTGGTGCTTCTGCTTTAGCTTCTTCTTTTGGTGCTTCAGTAGTTGCAGCTGGTTGTTCAGCTGGTTTAGCTTCTTCTTTCTTTTTCTCCACAAGCTACAAGACCTAAAAACAAGTAAAGCTCCTAATAATAATTTAAAAATTTTTTTCATAATAAAAATTCCTCCCTGAAAAATTTAGTTTATTTGGTTTATGTTAAAAAAATTACTTACTTTCTTCTACTGCTTCTTTTTTTCATTTTTTTCTTTCTTTTTAAATAGTTATTTAAAAAGCATCCAAACAGAAGCGATTACTAACATAATTTGTGGTATTAAAGTTTCGGCTCTATCATAGATATTAAGCCAAGAATTTTGGTAACCATTCATAGCTGGAATAGTTGTACTTCCTGATATTACACCTGCTTCAGTAAGTTCTACTACACCTTTTCCCATAAATGAAATACATAACAAGAATAAAAAGTATACTTGTAAATGTGAAAGAATGGTTTTAATGGTAATCTTACTGTTGAATATCTAAATATTAGATATATTATTACTAAAACTACTGCTCCTACTAAAAATCCATAAAAAGCAAATAGTTTATTAGTTTGACCACCTGTCAACATAGCCTTATAGAATAAAACTAACTCTGCTCCCTTCTCTTAAAACTGCTAAGAAAGCTGAGAATATTAAAGCTCTTCCACTATTTTGATCTATAGATTTTTGAACTTGTGATTTTATATATCTTGACCAAGCTTGTTCTTCCGAACGAGATAAAATCCAGTTACTTACCCAGAATAGAACTGCAACTGCAAGGAACATTGTGATTCCTTCCATTAATTCTTGTCCAACTCCACCTAATAAAATATCTATTAAGTAAGCTAGGATGAAAGAACAAATAACTCCAAATCCCATTCCTATATATACTTGTTTACATAGTTTTTGATTTCCTGTTTTTACTAAATAAGCAATTATTGCAACAACAACTAATATTGCTTCAAGTCCTTCTCTCAATAGTAACCCAAATGAAGCCCCAAATGATTTTAATTTAATAGCTGTCTCATCACCAACACTTACTGCTTCATTTGAAAATACTTTATTTCCTAGGTCATCAGGATCATCTTTAGATGCTACTCCATCAAGTACCATAGCATCTTTATATACCTTCATTGCAAGAGTATCAATTTCTTTATCAAGTTCAGCCACATTTCCTTGAATATTTCCTTTTAAAGTATGTTTAATTCTACGGAAAGTTGCTTCTATTTCATTTACTCTCTTAGCTGCAATATTTACCATTACATTTTTTTCAAAACCTTGAACTTCATAATAACCAAAGTAAGCTCTATTCATTGCATTGTATGCCTCATCATTATTGCCTTCTTCAATGAATTTTTTAGCAGCTTGAAATTCAATATTCATGTCCTTAGCAACATCTTGCCAAGTATTATATGTTTTCTTTTCTGCTGCTTCAATATCTATGGAAGATAATGAAAAAAACAAAGCCAAACACAAGAATAAAAGCAAACAAAGATTTAAAACATCTTTTCATTTACTTCACCCCTAAAAACATTTAGCTATCTGTATAATTTATTATGCTTATATCTTATAGCAAACATTTTTTTAAATGTCAATATATTTATTATACAAAAATATTTAATTTTAACTTTATTTTTATCATTATTTTCTTTTTTTGACTAACAACTTTTTTTCTCTATACTCTGTTTAATACCTACAAATCTTTTTTTACTCTTCTTTATTTTTTTCTATTGAAAAATAAAAAAACTGCCACAAAAATGTAGCAGTTTATTTTTTTTAAATTCTATTTGATGAAAGTTTTGAAAAAAATCATATTCATTATTTTCATCAAAATTTGTATGAACATAGATGACAACTCCATCATGAATCAAATCTATAATCTTAGCATTTAATTCCACTGGCAATGCAAGACAACCTTTACTTCTTCCAAGACTTCCATTTTTTTGAATAAAATTCTTCACTCACATAATCAGCTGAATGCATAACTATAGTTCTTCTTTTCAGCATTGTCGTTTTTTTCCCTTCTTCTAAACCATATAGAACAAGAGATCTTCCATGTTTACCATTGTAAATATTTCCCTGTTAAATAAAAAAACCTGAAGAACTTGCATAAGAGTTATTTCTATCAGTAAATGTTGTTGCATATAGTCCCTCCATTTCCCTTTCCATGAGAAACAAGAGAAGAAAAAAACAACTCTTTTTTTTACTTAAATCAACAACAAATAATCTTTCTTCAGTTGAAGGTTTAGTATAGTCTACTAAAACTAGAAGTTCATTAGTAGCATAAGATATTTTTTTCTAAACCTGAAACTGCATTATTAAAACAAGTAAAAACTTACTTTTACTCATTTAATTTTAAATCATAGTACATAGTTCTGATTTCTTTATCTGAAAAAAATCTTTTTTTATAACTGATAGAGAAAATCACTTGGCAATTCTATAGTTGTAAAAATCTGCAAAAAAACTACTGAAGATAGTACAGAAATAGAATAACAGCATAAACATTTTTTTTTAAAAAAACTTCATATTATCACTTCATTACTTTACTTAAGAGTTACTTTCATAATAGGTTCACCAATTTTTACTATCTTAGATAGAGATAGAACTTCAATTTTTTCAACTTTTTCCATATTATTTATTATAATAGGGCTTCTTGTAGAAGGTACTCCACTTGAAATTTGGTCTAGATCGTATTTCACAATCTCATCTCCAATTTTTATAGTTCCTGCTTCTCTTAATTTTTTTGGAAAACCTTTTCCATCTAATTTAACAGTATCTATTCCAAAGTGCACTATCATTTCTAAACCATCAACTGTTTCAAAAATAAGTGCATGATTAGTTGGGAAAATATTCATAAGTTGCCCATCTACAGGTGAGCATATAACTCCTTTATCTGGTTCTATAGCACAACCGTCCCCTACCATTTTTTGTGCAAAAGCTTCATCTGGTACATCTTTAAGTTCTATTACTTTTCCATTCATAGGTGAATATATAGTAACAACTGTCTTTTTCTTTCTTTTTAAATATATCAAATAATCCCATAATAAGCTCCCTCTCTTTCTAAGTTTTATATTATTTACTTTGTGTAACTGCTGCTTTAGGATCTTTAAAAACTAATTCTATTCCCTTCAGTAGATGTTAAAGTTAAAGTATCTCCTGATAATTTAACACTTTTTGTTATTTTTTTAAGATATCAAGGAATTTTTAATTCTAGAGTCATTTCGCTTTCGCTACCAGCCATTCTAGTTAGACCAAATTCTCCAAAAACAAATTTTCCTCCACTTACTTTGATAAGTTCCAAAGTATCTATTTATTCCACTGAAACCATAAACTCTATCTCCTTTGAAAACCAATACTTGTTTTTACTGTTATATCCTTCAGTAACTATAATAAATTCTCTACCATTTAATTGTTCTTTTTAAATTTGCAAAAATTCCAGTTGATGATGAAGAAGAACTAGAATTAGTGTTGTTAGATTTAGATGACAAAAAAATGGAACTTTTTGTATCTGTACAAGCTGTTAAAGCTAGTGCTGCTATTCCTAATATTAATAATTTTTTTCATATTTCTCACCGTCCTAAATAATTTACTTTTTTTAAATTATACAATATTTTTTTAATTATGAAACAAAAAAATATTTATTAGCATAAATATTTTAATCTAAAAATATCATAAGGTAGGTATGTTACAGGCTTATTATATAAGTAATCTTTAAAGACAGTTGTCTTGATTAAATCTTTTTATCCATCTTAATATATCTAGAATATTTCTTATATATATTTCCAATTTCAACCTTATCCTTAGCTAAAAACAACAGTATAGTCATCTATATTATTATCCTCAGTTATAGCATAAATTGTAGAATATAGTCCCTCCTATTTCATCTGCTAAACCATTTTTAACTGCTTCAGTCCCTGTCCAAACTCTACCTTCAGCAAGCTCTTTTTAATCTTTTCTTTATCTATCTTTTCTACCATTTGATACAACGTTTAAGAAAATCTTCATAAACTTTTTAGATTTGAATTATATATTTTATTATATTTTTTTCTCTGTGAAAAGTATCTGCAGAATAAAGATCAGAGTATTCTCCTTCAGATATTTTTTTCTACATTTACTCCATTATCTTTTTAATAAACTTGAGTAATCAACTAAAACACTTACCACTCCAACAGAACCTGTTACAGTATTTCTATCTACATATATCTTGTTAGCATTAGCTGAAATATAGTATCCTCCTGAAGCTGCAACACTAGACATAGAAACATATACAGGTTTTTCACTAGCAAGTTCCTTAACTTTTTCAGCAATTATATCTGATGTTAAAGCTGAACCACCTGGTGAGTTTACTCTTAATACCACAGCTTTTATTTTTTTATTTTCTTTAGCTGTATTTAATTTTGCAATAGTCTCATTTACATTGATATTAGCTTCTCCTGAGAATATTTCAGTTTGAGCTTCAACTATATCTCCTTCTAAAGGAATTACATAAACTATATTGTTAGAATCATCTAAAGTAGCTTCTTGATAATAGTTTTTAGCATAATCTTGAATACTAATTAATTTATCTTTTACCACCTAAAAAGAGTTACAAGGTTGTCCCAATATGAAATACTTATCAATCAATTTATTACTGAATAAATCTATTGATGAAGCTAGCTACTAAGTCACCATCTTTAATAATCTTATCTAAATCATCTCTATTTAGTTTTTCTATTTAATGAAACTATATCTAAGAAATTTTCATAATTTAAATTTAAAAATTCTTGTACTATCTTCTCTAGCTTCTTTAGACATAGTATCTTTTGCAAGATTTTTCTTGATAACTCTTATAATCTCCAACATGAATAATATTGAAATTTTTACTCCAAATTTATCACTTAATTTTTTTCGTATAAAAATTCTTCTCTAAAAATATGGATAAATATTTACACTTGTTGAATTAGCACTTGGCATATATATTTCATCAGCATACGAAGCAAGATAGTAATTTTTTTCTATTTACATTTTCAAAAATATGCTATTACTTTTTTTATCTGCTCCTCTTAACATAGATAGTTCTTGTGCCAATTCTTCACTTTGGGCATAGCTTAAACTATTACTATTTAATTTTTAAAACTACACCAGATACCTTATCATCAAATGAAAGATTTTTTTATATTTGTTAATAAATTATAGAAACTAATTGAATCATCTTCAAATAAAGCTTGAAGATAATGATCTTTCTTTATAGCTATTAGCTAAATCTATAACAACATAAGCATTATCTTTTATAACTACCTGTGGTTTCTCCTCAATACTTTTGAACAATTAAACCTATAATAGCTAATACAACCAATAAAAAAACAAAAAAATAACTTAATAAAGAATGAAAAAAATTTCTTTTATAATAAATAAAATAAATTTTTAAATAGTGCAAAAATTTTTCATTTTTTTATACTCCTTATACAAAAAAACTTCATTATATTTTATATCATTATTTGTATTTTTAGCAATGTTTTATTAATAAAAAAATACTAAAAATAAATATTTCTTGCTTTTTTTCTAAATATTCTGATATAATATAACATATGTTATTTTTATAAAAAAAGGAGGTTTTGTATGATTTCAAGAATCAGAGAAAAATTTTTGCACAATTTGTTGAAAAGTATGAATATCAAAAAAAGAAGAGATTTTAAAGCAAAAATAAATTTATTAGTCTTGAAAATCTACTTTCTTTTTATGAGGAAAAACAAAAAAATACTTTTTGGATAAAAAAGAAAAATTTATTAGCGACACTAAATAAAGTACTTTTCCAAATATCAATCTAAATATTAATTTAAAAATTCAATTTAGATTTATCTTTTTTTAGAAAAAAACTAGAAATAGATAATATAGATGAGATAGTTGAAAAAGCTAGAACAATTTTTATGAAGCTAATTATATTGAACCTGTAGAAAGTAATTTAAGAAAAAAAGTTGTTGAAAAAAATTCAAAAAAATTATTAAGTTTACAAAAAAATATTTTTTTATAGATTACTCTGATGTATTTTTTTAAATTATACTTCAATTAATTTAAATAAAAAGATTGAAAGAGCTCCCCTTATAATTTTTGATTTATATTTAGAACAAAAAAATAAAATTTGAAATTTTTAAGGAGGATAAATGAAAGGTATAAAAAAATAGGAAAAATATTATATAGAAAAACCAATAGTTCAAGGTGGAATGGGTGTAGGAGTTAGTTGGAATAATCTAGCATGGAACAGTTTCTAAAAAATGGTGCTTTAGGTACAATAAGTGGAATCTGTACAGCTTACTATGATAACTTAAAAATATTGTAAAAAAAGGTTGTTAATGGTAGACCAGTAGGAGCAGATGCTCTAAATTCTAAAGAAGCTATGATGGAAATTTTTAAGAATGCTAGAAAAATTTGTGGAGATAAACCTCTTGCTTGTAATATTCTACATGCTATGAATGACTATGCAAAAGTTGTTGAATTTGCAATAGAAGCTGGAGCAAATATCATAGTTACAGGTGCAGGACTTCCTTTAGAGTTACCTAAACTTGTTGAAAATCATCCAGATGTTGCAATAGTTCCTATTGTTTCATCAGCTAGAGCTTTAAAAAAATTATTTGTAAAAAAATGGAAGGCTGCTGGAAGATTACCAGATGCAGTTATAGTTGAAGGATCCTAAGAGTGGAGGACACCAAGGTGCTAAAGCTGAAGACTTATTCTTACCAGAACATCAATTAGAAAAGTGTTGTTCCTGAAGTAAAAGAAGAAAGAGATAAATGGGGAGATTTCCCTATAATCGCTGCAGGAGGAATTTGGGATAATGATGATATCCAAAAAATTATGGCTCTTGGTGCTGATGCAGTACAACTAGGAACAAGATTTATAGGAACTTATGAATGTGATGCTAGTGATGTATTTAAAAAAATAATTTTAATAAATGCTAAAAAAAGAAGATATAGTTATAGTAAAATCTCCTGTAGGTTATCCCAGGACGTGCTATAAAAAAACTAACTTTAATTAAAAAAACTTAGTAGCAGATGATCAAACTGTAAAATGTTACAGTAACTGTGTTGCTCCTTGTAATCTTGGAGAAGGAGCTAGAAAAGTTGGTTTCTGTATAGCAAATTGTTTAAGTGATTCTTACAATGGAAAAGCTGACACTGGATTATTTCTTTCTCAGGTGAAAATGGTTATAGAGTAAATAAATTAGTTTCTGTTGAAGAATTAATTAATGAACTTATGACTCCTAGTACAAATGAAAAATATATTTAAATCTAAAATCAGAAAATATTGTAGAAAAATGTTATAAAGTTTTTAAATTTGTCTGTCATAAATATCCATTTAAAAAAATGGTAAAACAGTGAGAAAGTTCTCTTTTCACTTGTTTTATCATTTTTTTTATTTGTCCAAAAAAATAATATAGATTTCATTAATTGCTTTTACAAAAAAATAGCACAATATAATATAATTATTAAGTAAATCATTATTTTAAAATGGGATAATATTAGTTTTTTTACAAGGAGAATATTTTTTTAATGAAAAAAAGATAAAGAAAAGTAAACTTAAAAATTCTTCTGCCTATATTGGCAATTATAATAGTAATAGTATTAATTTTTTTAATAGATTATTATTCAAGTTAAAAGATCAAGTAGATAAAGTTGCTTTACCTGTTCAAAGTAAAGTTTATAATGTTGCTAACAGAGCTGTTGGTATAAAAGATATAATTTTTTTCTTATGAAGACATCATTGCAGAGAATGAAAAATTTAAAGAAAGAAAAATATGACTTTAAAAATTAGGAAAAATTAGAGATGAAAAAAATATATGAAGAAAATGAAAGATTATTAAAAGCTTTTAGCTATGAAAGAAAAATAATCTTTATAAAGGTGAACTTAAAATTTGCAAGAGTTAGTTTCAGTGATATAAATAATCTTAATAATAAAGTCTATATTGATCTTGGAGAAGAAGATAATATTAAAGTTAATATGATAGCTGTATATGGTGATTATCTAGTCGGTAAGGTATCTAAAGTCTATGATAATTATTCTGAACTTGAACTTATCACAAATCCTAACTCTATTGTCAGTGCTAGAACTGAAGATGATGTTTTAGGAATTGCTAGAGGTAGTGACGAAGAAAAATGGACTTCTATATTTTCAACCATCAGTATATGAAGATAATCTAACAGTAGGAGATGAAATATTTTACTTCTGGTGTAAGTGATATTTATCCTGAAGGTATAAAAAAACTTGGAAAAAAATAGAAAAAAAGTTAATGACAAAGAAAAACTATGCTTATAAAATGATAATTTTTAAAAGCCTGGTTTTGAAAAATAAGGATCTAAAAGAAGTTATAGTTATAGGTCGTGAAAAATAAAGGTAAATAGACCTATAGTTAAAAGAAAAAAAGATCTTGAAGAAGGAAAAAGAAGGAGAAACAAAGAGAATGAAAAAAATTTTTTTAATAGTATTATTTATATTAGTACAAGGACTTATTTTTTTGCAGCTGGAAAGAACCTAGCTGATATAAAAACATTAAAATTTGATGTTGTGGAAAAAGACAATTATAAAAATCTAAGAAAAGAGAACTTACTTATAAAATTGATTTTATCTTACCTAATAAGATAAAAAAAGAAGTTATTGCACTCTAAATTAAATAAAGGGTGAAATATACATGTATGACTATTCAGCAAATAAAAAAAGTCTGTATACTTACCTATGTTTAATGAAACTAAAGAAAGTGAAATAGTAGATGATGAAAAATAGAATTATAAAAGCTATCAATAAAAATTATTGAAGAAGAAAAAAACTAATAAGAATTTTAAACAAAAAAATATAATGCTAAAAAAAGGCTCAAAAGCCTAAATATAGATAAACAAATAAGTATTACTATCTCAACTTATCTTGAAGTTGATGGATATATCTTCCCAGAAACTGTTCAAATCAAAGATTCTGGTACAAAAGATAGCTGATGTAAAAAAATAAGTAATTTACAAATTAATCCTAAAAATAGAGATGTAAAATGATATTTTTTTAAGAGGAAAAAGGCATTATTATTTCTAAAAAAAGATGTAGAAGAAGCCGATAGATATATTGATATATTTATGGAAGACTATGGAAAGGTTTCTACTCTTATAAAAGGTATTAGAAAAAAAGTAAAAAAAGAGATAAGACAGCTGTAGACATTCTATCTTTAACAGATTTTCAATTTTATAAAAAAAATGATAGCTTGATAATTTCTAATTTTTTTCAACAGTTAAAGATTATCTAGCTATAAAATCTGACATAGATAAAATTAAATATGGCTTTCTATATCTTTTCTATATTAAATCAAATTTTTAGTTGAAAATGGTAGAAATAGAAAAATTATATGAAGTACTGGAAAAAAACTCTAGACTATCTAAACAGTTCTGATGACACTAGAAAAAAATTATCTTCTACTCCTGTATTTTTCTATATATAGTTATCAAAAGAAGAAGGAATTTCAATAGAAGGTGATATCGATGAGCTACAGTTTGAAATACCAGAGCAAAAAGAAAAATCGACTTAGATAAAACTAGCAGAAAGATATTGGAATATCTTTTTGAAGATAAATTAAAAAAATTGTTATAAATGATGAAAAATTTTGAACTTAATTCAGTGAAAAAAAGCTATATTGGTATTAGAAAAATTATATAAACTTTTAATTTAGATACCAATATAAATGCTAAAAAAATGCTATGGGGGCTTTATTATGGTAAATTCTATAAAAAAATAACTGACTATATTACTGAAGATTTAATAGATTTAGATCTAAAAATCGAAGAATAGAGATGAGATTTTAGTAGAGTTATCAAAAATTATTAGAAAAAAATCAGACAATATTATAGGTGAAGAAAAATGACATTCTTAAGGCTTTAGTTGACAGAGAAAAAAATTAGGAAGTACTGGAATAGGTAAAGGTGTTGCTATTCCTCATGCTAAAACTGAAAGTGCTAAAAGAGCTTACTGTTGCTTTTTGGAGTTAGTAGAGAAGGAATTGACTTTAATTCTTTAGATGAAGAGGAGGTACATCTATTCTTTTGTATTTGCTTCTCCTAATAGAGATAGTCATATATATTTAAAGGTTTTTAGCTAGAATTTCAAGACTTATAAGAGAAGAAGATTTTAGAGAAGCTTTATTTAACTGTCAAAACAGCAAAAAGAAAGTTATAGAATGTATAAAAAGAGAAAAGAAGAGTAGGAGGTTTTTATAAAGAAAATGAAGTGTCCTTTTTGTAGTTCAGAAGATACAAAAAGTAGTTGACAGCAGAACAATGATAGATGGCTCTACAAAGAGAAGAAGGGAATGTAATAATTGCCTTAAAAGATTTAGTACTTACGAAAGATTTGAAGAAAGTCAAATATATGTGGTAAAAAAAGATAATAGACGTGTTAAATATGATAGAGAAAAAAACTTTTGAGAGGACTTACTTTTTGCAACTGTAAAGAGAAATGTAAGCAGAGAAGAACTTGACAAAAATTATTTCTGATATAGAAAGAGGTTTACAGAAACTCTTTAGTCAGTGAAATCAGTAGTAAAGAATTAGGAGAAAAAGTTCTAGAAAAAAATTAAGAGATCTAGATCAAGTTGCCTATGTTAGATTTGCTTCTGTATATAAAGAATTTGATGATATTAAATCTTTTATAGAAATTGTTGAACAAATAAAAAAAGATTAAAGGAGAAATTTTATAATAATGAAAATTATTTTTTTATGGGTACACCTACATTTGCTCTTCCAAGTTTGGAGAAGTTAAATGCAAGGTATGAACTTTTATCAGTATTCACAAAAAAATTGATAAAGTCAATGCTAGAGGAAATAAAATAATCTATTCACCAATAAAAAGATTTTGCCCTGGCTAATAATTTAAAAATTTATCAACCTGAAAATTTTTAAAGATAATGCTTTTAATAGATGAAATCAGAGCTATGGAGCCTGATTTAATAGTTGTTGTAGCCTATGGAAAAAAATTTTTACCTAAAGAAGTTTTAGATATTCCAAAAATATGGAGTTATCAATTTACACTCTTCACTATTACCTAGATTTAGAGGAGCTGCTCCTATCAATGCTGCAATAATACATGGAGATAGTAAAAGTGGAGTATCTATAATGTATGTTGAGGAAGAATTAGATGCTGGTCCTGTTATACTTCAAAAAAAGAAACAGAAATTTCAGATGAGGATACTTTCTTAACTCTACATGATAGACTGAAAAGATATGGGAGCTGATTTATTAGTTGAGGCTATTGAACTTATAAAAAGATAATAAAGCTGAGCCTAAAGTTCAAGATAAAGAATTTAGTTACTTTTTGTAAAAACCTTTTTAAAAAGGAAGATTGCAAAAATAGATTGGACTAAAGACAAGTAGAGAAATCTTTTAACTTTGTAAGAGGTATGAACCCTGCTCCAACTGCTTTTTTTCTATGCTTGATAAATCAATTATAAAGATATATGAAACAATAATCTATGATAAGACTTATGACAATGCAAGTTGTGGAGAGGTTGTTGAATATCTAAAAGGTAAGGGTCCTGTTGTAAAAAAACAGCTGATGCTAGCCTTATTATAAGTTCTGCTAAACCAGAAAAATAAGAAACAAATATCTGGAGTAGACTTTAATAAATGGAAAATTTTTAAAAAAATAGGTGAGAAACTATGTTAATGGATGGTAAAAAAATTTAGCTAAAGGATATTAAAAATAAAAGCTAAAAAAATGAAATAGATGATATCAAAGAGAATTTATGGTGTTACTCCAGCTGTTGCTTCTATCTTAGTTGGAGATGACCCTGCTTCTCAAGTCTATGTCAATTCACAAATAAAAATCATATCAAGATTTAGGGATAGCAGTTCATAAATACTCTTTTTAGTAAAGAAATATCTGAGGCTTATCTTTTTAAACTTAATTGATAAATTAAATAAAGATACTGAGGTTGATGGTATAATGATAAACTTACCTCTACCTCCTCAAATAAATGCTACAAAAAGTATTAAATAGAATTAAATTAATAAAAAGATGTTGATGGTTTTAAGGCTGAAAATCTAGGTTTATTATTCCAAAAACAGTGAGGATTTTATATCTCCTTCAACACCAGCAGGTATAATGGCTTTAATAGAAGGTTATAACATTGATTTAGAAGGTAAAGATGTAGTTGTTGTTGGAAGAAGTAATATCGTTGGGAAACCTGTTGCTGCTTTAGTTTTAAATAATCATGGAACTGTTACTATTTGTAATAGTCACACTAAAAATTTAGCAGAAAAAACTAAAAATGCTGATGTCTTGATTTCAGCTGTAGGAAAACCTAAATTTATCACAGAGGATATGGTAAAAGAAGGGGCTGTAGTTATTGATGTAGGTATAAATAGAGTTAATGGAAAATTAGAGGGGGATGTTGACTTTGACAATGTTCAAAAGAAAACATCATATATTACTCCTGTGCCAGGTGGAGTTGGAGCTTTAACTGTGGCAATGTTGCTTTCAAATATATTAAAATCATTTAAAGCAAACAGAGGAATTATTTAATTAGGAGGGACAGTGGCTGCAAAATCAAAAGATAAGGACAATAAAGAATTTTATATTGTTGACAAGAGAATTTTACCTAAATCTATTCAAAAATGTAATAAAGGTTAATGATTTAATATTAAAGACTAAAATGTCTAAATACAGTGCTATAAAGAAGGTTGGAATAAGTAGAAGTACTTATTATAAATATAAAGACTTCATAAAAACCATTTTATGAAGGTGGAGAAGATAAAGTTTACAGCTTACATCTATCATTAAAAAGATAGAGTTGGAATTTTATCTGATGTTTTAGATGTAATTGCTAAAGAAAAAAATAAGTATACTAACAGTAGTTCAAAAATATGGCAGTTGATGGAATAGCTAAAATCAACTATACTTATTAAACTAACTCAAAAGTATGTTAAAGAAAGTTGATAAAATTATATCTAAAAATTGGTAAACTAGAAGGTATTGCAGATATTAGAATATCAGGAAGTAATTAATAAAAATATAAATAAGGAAGGTGTATGGCTAATTGGACACGTATCTTAATGTGTTAATATTGGTAATTTTAATTTTATTGTCAGGATTTTTTTCAGCATCGGAGACTGCATTGTCAGCTTATAGATCTAATTATTTAGAAAAAAATTAGATGAAGAAAAAAACATCCTAAAAAGATATGCGGTAATGAAAAAAATGGTTAAAGGATCCTAATTCTATGTTGACAGGGATAGTTATAGGAAATAATGTGGTTAATATCTTAGCTTCATCTTTAGCTACTGTTGTCATAGTAAATTATTTTGGAAATAAAGGTTCTTCTGTAGCTTTAGCTACAGCTATAATGACTATATTGATCTTAATTTTTGGAGAAATAAGTCCTAAACTTATGGCGAGAAATAATAGTGCTAAGATAGCTGAAGGAGTTTCAGTTATTATATATGTTCTTTCTATTATATTCACTCCTTTTGTCTACTGTTTGATATTTATATCAAGATTTGTAGGTAGAATACTAGGGGTTAATATGGAAAGTCCTCAACTTCTGATAACAGAAGAAGATATTATTTCTTATGTCAATGTTGGAAATGCTGAAGGTATCATTGAAGAAGATGAAAAAGAAATGATACACTCTATAGTTACTTTAGGTGAAACAAGTGCTAAAGAAGTAATGACACCTAGAACTTCAATGTTTGCACTTGAAGGTGAAAAAACAATAAATGAAATATGGGATGAAATAACTGAAAATGGTTTTTCAAGAATACCAGTTTATGAAGAAACTATAGATAATATCATTGGAATACTTTATGTAAAAAGATTTAATGGAACATGTTAAAAAAACAATGAATTAGACATTCCTATTAAACAAATTTGTAAGATCGGCATATTTTGTTCCTGAAACAAAAATCTATAATAGAAATTTTAAAAAGAATTTAGAACTTTGAAAAGTTCATATTGCTATGGTTTTAGATGAATATGGTGGAGTTGTTGGACTTGTTACCATAGAAGATTTAATAGAAGAAATTGTTGGTGAAATTAGAGATGAATATGATGATGAAGAGGATAGTTTCTTTAAGAAAAATAGCAGACAATGAATATGAAGTTGATGCTATGACAGACATAGAAACAATAAATAAAGAACTAGAATTAGAATTACCTATTTCAGAAGATTATGAAAGTCTAGGAGGACTTATAGTTACAACTACTGGAAAAAAATTTGTGAAGTTGGAGATGAAGTCCAAATAGATAATATTTATTTAAAAAGTTTTAGAAGTAGATAAAATGAGAGTTTCTAAAGTCTTTATAAAGATTTTAGAAGAAGAAAAAATAAAGAGGAAGAATGAGATTAAAAAGAATTTTTTTACACTGGTTTACTTATGATATTACCAGTCGTAATAACATATTATATATTTAATTGGCTATTCAATCTAGCATTTAGGATTATAAATAATACTATAATTATAAAAAAATTTCTAAAAAAAGATTGGTTGATTTTTGGTTTTTGGAGAGAAAGCAGATACTTTTCTATATGCAAGTATCAGTATATATAGCTGCTTTCTTAATAATATTCTTGTCTATAACTGTACTTGGTTATATGACAAAGGTAGTTTTTCTCAAAAAAATCATAAGAAGAGCAATAGATATATTAGAAAGAATTCCAATTATAAAAAAACTGTATACTCAACATCTAAGCAAATTATAGGTATTGTGTATTCAGACAATGGAGAAAGTGTATAAAAAAAGTGGTAGCTGTGGAATTTCCTAGAAAAAGGACTCTACGCTATAGGTTTCTTGACAGCTGATAAAAAAATACAGCTTTAAAAAGAAATTTTTACCTGATAAGGATATAGTCAAATGTCTTTGTTCCAACGGCACCTAACCCAACTTCAGGTTTCTTATTGTGTCTTCCTAAAGAGGAAGTATATTATTTGAATATGTCAGTTGAATGGGCATTTAAACTTATAGTTTCAGGTGGTTATATTACAGAAGATGTAGTTAAACATAATGAGCAAAAAAAGCAGAGCAGAAAACAGAAGAGAAATAACTAAAAAAAGGAGCTATAGCTATGAAAAAAAGATGATGACAATAGTTATATTAAGTTTTTTTATTTTTTTAGCTTGTTTTAACAGTCAGAAAGAAAAAAATTATAATTTTATTAAGGGTTTGAATGAATATCAAAAGAACGATAAGGTTTCTGCCTTTAGAGAACTATAAAAAAAGCCTATGAAATGGATAAAAAAATAACATTGTTTTACTCAATGAAATAGCTTACCTGTATGTTGATTTAGGAAATTATGAAGAAGCTGAAGCTTATTATAAAAAAAGGCTTTGGAAATAAAAACCTAATGATGAAAAATTCTTTAAAGAATTTACTACAATTACTATATTTTTCAAGATAAGAGAATGGAAATGAAAAAAATATATTCCTTTTTATTATTGATAAAAAAATAGCTTCACCTATAATCTTAGTAATTTTAGAGTGGCAATTTTAGAAAATGATGAAATGGAAGTAGAAAAAAATCTTTATTAAGAATAAGTTCAAATGATAAATTTTTTTAGAAGAGTATAATGAAAGTTTTTTTATACAGAATTAGCTAGTGTTGCTGGTCTTTCAAAAAAATACAATAAAGTATTCTAATATTATTTTTTTGAAAAAAAGCATATAAAAAAATATGCAAATAAAAAGATAGTAGATATATATGCTAATTTCTTAATAGAGATAAAAAGAATATAGAAAAAGCAGAAGATATTTTAATGAAATATATTGTTAATAATGAAAAATAATTTAGATGAGTATGCACTTTTTAAAAAAACATTGTATACAAAAAGAAAAATAATAAAGAAAAAAATTAGAAAAATTTAAAAAAAGATTTTAAAAAAAAATATAAAAAGTTCTATAAAAAAATAGTTCGTTACTGAGTAGATTTTTAGTTATATATATCGATTACTTTGCCTGTCATTAGTGTTTCGTGAGCTCCACAAAGGCTCACTCAACAATAATGGACGTCGCAGTAATCTTATTAAAAAAATTATTAATTACTTTAAAGAAAAATTTTAATAGTAACAAACTTATTTTTTTATAGATTTTTTTATTCCAATGTTTTTTTAATAAATTTATAGATAGAGTAGATAGGAGAGAAGATGAATTTAAAAAATTACGTAGCATCAATAGAAAATTATCCAAAAGAAGGTATAATATTTAGAGATATTACACCACTTATGAATAATGGGGAAGCATATAAATATGCAACTGAAAAAATTGTTGAATTTGCAAAAAAATCATACATATAGATATAGTTGTTGGTCCTGAAGCAAGAGGATTTATATTTGGTTGTCCTGTATCATATGCTTTAGGTGTAGGTTTTGCACCTGTTAGAAAAACCTGGGAAAATTACCTCGTGAAGTAGTTGAACATGCTTATGATTTAGAATATGGTTCAAACAAACTATGTTTACATAAAGATGCTATAAAAACCTGGACAAAAAAAGTATTAGTTGTTGATGACTTACTTGCAACAGGTGGAACTGTAGAAGCAACAATAAAATTAGTTGAAGAATTAGGTGGAATAGTAGCTGGTTTAGCGTTTTTAATAGAACTTGTGGACTTAAAAGGTAGGGACAAATTAAATAATTATCCTATGATTACATTAATGCAATATTAATTAGAGAGAAGGTATATTATGATGAACTATTGGGAACAATTATTAGAAAAAAAGCAAAAAGCAAATCACTTAAATTATGATTTTGACAAACTTAAATTAGCTTTGGCTTTCGCAGAAGAAAGTCACCAAGGACAATATAGAAAAATCAGGTGATGATTATATCATTCACCCTGTTGAAGTTGCAAAAATTTTAATGGATATGAAAATGGATACTGACACAGTTGTGGCAGGTCTTTTGCATGATGTTGTGGAAGACACATTGATTCCTATAGCAGATATCAAATATAACTTTGGGGATACTGTTGCAGTCCTTGTAGATGGAGTTACTAAGTTAAAAGCATTACCAAATGGTACAAAAAATCAAGCTGAGAACATAAGAAAGATGATTTTAGCTATGGCTGAGAATATAAGAGTTATTCTTATAAAATTAGCTGATAGACTTCATAATATGAGAACTTTAAAATTTATGAAGCCTGAAAAGCAACAGGCTATATCAAAAGAAACTCTAGATATTTATGCTCCTCTTGCACATAGACTAGGTATGGCAAAAATTAAATCTGAGCTTGAGGACTTAAGTTTCAGTTATTTACATCATGAAGAGTATCTAGAAATAAAAAGATTAGTTGAAAACACAAAAGAAGAAAGAAAAAGACTATATAGATAATTTTCATTAGAACTATGAAAAAGAACTCTAGTTGACTTAGGACTTAAAGCTGAGGTTAAAGGAAGATTTAAACATTTTTTTATAGTATCTATAAAAAGATGTATCAAAAAAAGGTAAAGAATTTGATGATATCTATGACTTAATGGGAGTTAGAGTAATAGTTGAAGACAAGGCAGCTTGTTATCATATCCTAGGTATAGTACATAGTCAATATACTCCTGTTCCAGGAAGATTTAAAGACTATATAGCTGTGCCTAAATCAAATAACTATCAATCTATCCATACAACTATAGTTGGACCTTTAGGAAAATTTATTGAAATACAAATTAGAACGAAGGACATGGATGATATAGCTGAAGAAGGTATCGCTGCTCACTGGAACTATAAAGAAAACAAAAAGACTTCTAAAGATGATAATATCTATGGTTGGCTAAGACATATCATAGAATTCCAAAATGAATCTGATTCAACTGAAGACTTCATTGAAGGAGTTACAGGGGATATAGATAGAGGTACAATTTTTACTTTCTCACCTAAGGGAGATATTATAGAATTACCTGTTGGAGCTACTGCCTTAGACTTTTGCTTTTATGGTTCACACTCAAGTTGGTTGTAAGTGTGTGGGAGCCAAAGTAAATGGTAGAATGGTTACTATTGACCACAAATTAAAGAAGTGGGGACAAGGTAGAGATTATAACTTCTAAAAAAACTCAAAAAGGACCAAGTATTGATTGGCTAGATATAGTTATCACTCATGGTGCTAAGGGAAAAAAATTAGAAAAATTCTTAAAAGATGAAAATAAAGAAACAGTTTCAAAAACTAGGTAAAGATAGTCTAGAAAAAGAAGCTGTTAAAAATAGGAATGACTTTAAAAAGAAATTGAAAAGTGATCCAACTCTTAAAAAAACATATGGAAAGAAATAATATTTCTAGTATGGAAGAATTTTTATTTCTATCTTGGTGAAAAAGAGAAGTAGACTTGATATTTTTAATCAATAAAATAAAAAGTTAACTTAGAAAAAGAAAGAGCTGCATCGACTTTAACTATTGAAGAAGTTCTAAAGAAAAAAAGAAGAAAAAAAGAAAAGAAGGAAAAGAATGACTTTGGTATAGTTATAGATGGAATAAACAACACTCTTATTAGATTTGCAAAATGTTGTACTCCTTTACCTGGAGATGAAATAGGAGGCTTTTGTTACTAAACTTACAGGTATAACTGTCCATAGAAAAAGACTGTCCTAACTTTCATGCTATGGTAGAAAAAAAGATCCTAGTAGAGAAATCTTAGTTAAATGGGATGAAAACCTAATAGAAACTAAGTTGAATAAATATAACTTTACTTTCACTATAGTGTTAAATGATAGACCAAATATATTGATGGAAATTGTAAATTTAATTGGAAACCATAAAATTAATATCACATCTTTAAATTCATATGAAGTTAAAAAAAGATGGTGATAAGGTAATGAAGGTTAAAATATCAATAGAAATTAAAGGAAAGACAGAATATGACTATCTAATCAACAATATTTTAAAAATTAAAAAGATGTCATAGCTGTTGAACGTTAATGATTGGAGAATTAATGAAATTAGCAGTTACATATAAAGTTGAAAATAAAGATGGTAAAAGCAAGAGCAGGGGCTTATTACAACTCCTCATGGTGAAATTGAAACTCCTGTTTTTTTATGCCTGTTGGTACTCAAGCCACTGTAAAAACTATGTCAAAGGAAGAACTGATTGATATAGGCAGTGAAATAATCTTAGGAAATACCTATCATCTCTATTTAAGACCAAATGATGAATTAATAGCTAGACTAGGTGGATTACATAAATTTATGAATTGGGATAAACCTATTCTTACAGATAGTGGTGGTTTCCAAGTTTTTTTTAGTTTAGGTTCACTTAGAAAAAAATTAAAGAAGAAGGAGTATATTTCAGTTCTCATATAGATGGTTCTAAACATTTTATATCTCCTGAAAAATCTATACAGATACAAAATAATCTAGGTTCAGATATAGTTATGCTTTTTGATGAATGTCCACCAGGACTTTCAACTAGAGAATATATAATTCCTTCTATTGAAAGAACTACAAGATGGGCTAAAAGATGCGTTGAAGCACATCAGAAAAAAAGATACTCAGGGACTATTTGCTATAGTTCAAGGTGGTATCTATGAAGATTTAAGACAGAAGAGTTTAGATGAACTTAGTGAAATGGATGAACATTTTTCTGGTTATGCTATAGGTGGACTTGCTGTTGGTGAGCCAAGGGAAGACATGTATAGAATACTAGACTATATAGTGGAAAAATGTCCTGAAGATAAACCTAGATATCTTATGGGAGTTGGAGAACCAGTTGATATGTTAAATGCAGTTGAAAGTGGAATAGACATGATGGATTGTGTCCAACCTACTAGACTTGCAAGACATGGAACAGTTTTTACAAAAAAAGGTAGACTTATAATTAAAAGTGAAAGATATAAAGAAGATACAGCTCCTTTAGATGAAGAATGCGATTGTTATGTATGTAAAAAAATTATTCAAGAGCATATATAAGACATTTGATTAAAGTTCAAGAAGTTTTAGGACTTCGTCTGACATCATATCATAATTTACATTTTTTTAATAAAAACTTATGAAAGATGCAAGGGAAGCTATAAAAAGAAAAAAAGATTTAAAGAATTTAAAGAAAGATTTTATAAAGAAATATGAAGGAAAATAAGTTTTCAATAGTTTTAAAAGTAAAAAAATAATTCGTTACTAATAGATTTTCTTAACGATAAAAAAATCAAGTTTCGCTGTAATTTGACCAACTCGCTACGTTAGCTCAGACATGTCGAGAAATTTACTCGGCTCATTCTTTTTGATTTTTTTCATCTAAAAATCTAGAATCGTAACTCATTTATTTTTTTAGTTCTATACAAAATAATTAATCTTTATTTCTTTTATAATAAAAAAATAGAAGGAGGGGATAGAAATGGAAGAGATAGTTGAATTATTAGAACAAAATAAATTAGCTGAATTAAAAAGAAATTTTTAATTAATGAAAAATCCTATAGACATTGCTGATGTATTTGAGGATTTTCCAAAGGAGAAATATTTAATTATTTTTTTAAGTTATTACCGAAAGACTTTTCATCAGAAGTATTTTTCCTATTTATCTCCTGAAAAAAACAACAAGAAGTTATTGAAAATATAACTGACGATGAGATAAAATTTATAGTTGAAGATATGTATCTTGATGATACCGTAGACTTTATAGAAGAGATGCCTGCAAATATTGTAGATAAAAATTTTTAAAAAATACATCTTCTGATAAAAAGAAAAATTAATAAATCAAATGCTAAAATATCCAGAAAATTCTGCTGGAAGTGTTATGACTGTAGAATATATATCTTTTAAAGATAACTATACAGTTAAACAAGCTATAGAATATTATAGGAAGGTTGCTATTGATAAAGAGGAAACTGATATTTGTTTTGTAACAGATACTAAGAAAAAATTAGTTGGTATAATATCATTAAAAACTTTAATTTTATCAAAAGATGACTCATATATACAAGATGAAATGGACACTAATTTTGTCAGTGTATTGACACTAGATGACCAGGAAGAAATTGCAGCATTATTCAGAAAAATATGACTTAACTACTATGCCTGTTGTAGACCATGAAGATAGGCTAGTTGGAGTTATCACAGTTGATGACATCGTGGACGTAATCGATCAAGAAAATACAGAAGATATCCAAAAAATGGCTGCGATGAACCCATCAGATGAAGAATATTTAAAAAGAATCTGTTCTATCTCTTGCAAAACATAGAATTTTATGGTTATTAGTACTTATGATTTCTGCTACTTTTACAGGTTTAGTCATAAAGAAATATGAAGATATACTACAATCTGCTGTATATCTAGCTGTATTTATACCTATGCTTATGGATACTGGTGGAAATGCTGGTTCTCAGTCAGCAACCTTGGTTATTCGTGGTATAGCCTTAGAAGAAATAGAATTTTTCAGATATCTTTAAAGTTATTTGGAAAAGAATTGAGAGTAAGTATCTTAGTTGGTTTTATTTTATCAGCTGTAAATTTTATAAGAATATATTATTTTACTGAATTCAAGTTTAGAAACATCTTTAGTTGTTGCTATAAGTATGTTCTTAACAGTAATAATGGCAAAGGTTGTAGGTGGAGTTTTACCTCTTATAGCTAAGTCACTTAAGATTGACCCTGCTATTATGGCGAGTCCTCTAATTACAACAATAGTGGATACTGCTGCTCTTATAATATTCTTTTAAATTGTCTGTAATATTTTTTTACATATATAATTTAGAAAGGTTTTAAAAAAATATGAAAAAAATTTAGAAATTTTTAGAAAAGATTTATGACTTACGTTATAAATCTGGAAAAGGTACATATATTTTATAGTATCAATAAGTTAGTTGGAAGGTTTGGAAATGTTGTAAGTCTAGATAAAAATCTATGTAAGTAAGGAATACTTATCTTACTTGTCTGAGAAACTATTTAAAGATAGAGAAAGACTTACTAGTTTCTTTGGTGGAAATAATAAATTTGTAAGACTTAGTTTAGTCCAAGAATTTGTACAAGATTTTGGAAGAGATATTGCTCAAGATGTAAAAAGATGATTTCTTAGAAATAAAACAATATAACTCTTCAGTTTTTTTAAAAGCTGTTAAAGAAAGAATGATAGCTCTTAAAGAAAATGAAAATGAAGAAATTACTAAAGAAGATATAGACTTAATTCAAGGATACTTAACTAACTGGAAAAAAATTACAAGATAAAATTAAACACTTTATTCCAGAAGAATTTTATAGTCAAAAAAATAATTACTTCTATACTTCTCTACTTTCTTATGTTAAGTTTTTTTAGATAAACTTAATCCTAACTATGAAGTTGGAATGAAATATTTAGAAGCAAATTAAATTAAATTATAAAAAAATTATTTACAAAAGGAAGGAGAAACATGATTATGAAAAAAAGGAATTTTTGCAATGTTTATTTTTAGTAGCATCTATGGCTATGGTAGCTTGTACAAGTTCAAGTACAGTTAAAATGAAGGAGCGACAAAGTGGAGAAAAATCAAGCTCTTCAAAATATTAGAAAAAGAAAAGAGAGTTTTATAAAGCTCAAGATAGAGAAAAAAAGCTAGACTAGAAGCTGAAGCTAAAAAAAGGCTGAAGAAGAAGCTAGAAAAAAAGCTGAAGAGAAAGAAGCTAAAAAAGCTGAAGAAGAGGCTAGAAAAGCTGAAGAAGAAGCTAGATTAGAAGCTAAAGCTAAAAGCTGAAGAAGAAGCTAAAAAAAGCTGAAGAAGAATGCTAGATTAGAAGCTGCTAAAGCTGAAGAAGAAGCTAGAAAAAGCTGAAGAAAAATGCTAGATTGAAGAGGCTAAAAGAGCTGAAGAAGAAGCTAGGTTACAAGCTGCTAAAGCTGAAGAAGAAGCTAGAAAAGCTCAAGAAAAAGCTATAGAAGATGCTAAAAAGGCTGAAGAAGAAGCTAAACTAGAAGCTTTTAAAAAGTTTTAGAAAAAGAAAAAGAAAAACAAATTAATAACTTAGTAATAAATGGTGTTGATGGAAGAAATTTCTCCTCAACACCATTTTTTTATAGAAAAAAAGAGAATTTTTAAGTTTTTTTAATTCTCAAAAAAATTCTCTTAATTTTTATTAATTGATAGTCTATTATTTTATAAATAAGTGAAAAATTTAAAAAAATTTGACTAAGTTTTTAAGTTAGTCAAAAAAATTTAAAAAATTTTGACTAAAGTTTTTAAGTTAGTCAAAAAAATTTAAAAAAATTTGACTAAGTTTTTAAGCTTATTCTATCCCTTTTGAAAAAGATATCTAAGTATTTTTTTAAAAATATATTGTTTATTTCTTTTTAATTTCAACATTATCATCATTTTTTTCTTTTCAAATAAAAATCTCATTTTCAATAAAAACTTTTTAAAAATATTACTGATGGTAGCTTTTACTTAAATTAGTTTTTTTCAATAATTTGATTAACTCTTAATATAGGTTCATTGTAAAAAAAGCATTTAATATTTTACTTTTTATTTTTCCCAGCTTCCTTTTACTGATGTATTTAATATATTTTCATATTCTTTAACTAATTGTACAACTTGATGAAATTTATTTTTTTAGCATCTTGAGCTGTCGCTATAACTCCATTAAGAAAAAAATAAAAATCCAAGTTAGTATATCATTCTTTTTCTCTTACTCTACTCAAACAATCATAATAATCTATTCTATTTTTTTCAAAAAAATTAGAGATATAAAAAAACAAGGTTTTTTTAACATTTCCTTATCTAATAAATACAATGGTATTAATAATCTTCCAACTCTTCCATTTCCATCAGAAAAAAAGGATGTATAGTTTCAAACTGATAATGTAAAATTGCAATTTTTTTAGTAAATGTGGTATTTTTTTAAATCATCATTATGCATGAAACTTTTCTAAATCAGACATCAACTCATCCAACATAAAAATGAGGTGGTGGAACATGCTTTTGCATTAGATGGCATAGAACCTCCCTATCCAGTTTTGACTAATCCTATACTCACCTGGATATTTGTTCTCTCCTCTTACTCCTCTAAGTAATACTGAATGAATTTCTTTTACAAGTCTACTTGATATTGGAAGTTCTCCAGAAGTTATTTTATATATTCCAAGATTCAGTGCATTTATATAATTATGAACTTCAATATAATCATTTCTTTTTTTCAGGAGAAATATCTTCAATATCTGACATATCTTCTTCAATCGAAGTCTTAGTCCCCTCTATTCTACTTGATTTATTAGCTTCTGTTCTTATATGCATTTTAATATATACATCAACATTAGGAATTAAATCTGCATATGAATTTAATTCTCCAAGCTCTAAATTTGCTTTTTTTCTAAAAAGAAAAGTTTACATCTGAACTTTCCCACTTCCAAATATCATTAATTTTATTTGGAATAAAAAGCAAAAGTAACCTCCTGATTGTTTTTATTTTTTTGTCCTGAATTAAATTTTTTTCAAGTAATATCATAAAGAACTTTCCTTTCCAAATATTTTTTTTTATAAATATTTATTTATGATAAAAAGATTAAAGTAAGTCTATCATTAATAACTTGTGTCTTTCCAGTAGGATAATAGCCTAATTTTTCATACAAATAACAATTTCCTTTTTTTCTTGTAATATTGTACTTAACTCCCAATTAGTGTTTCCATGAATTTCTTCACAAATCTTTTATTGCAGATTGAGCTATACCTTTATTTCTATATTCAGGAAGAACAAATATAGGTGAAATTCTTTTTATTTTCTACCTCTTTCTTTGTAATCTACAACTCTTATAGCTCCAACTTTTTTTATTATCTACAAAAAAATAAAAATAAAAAAATGTAAAAATTTTGTTTTAGTCTCATTTTCAACATTTGAAATAGGTTCATTTGCTGGATTAGTTTCAAAAATCTTGATATTTATCAAGAAAAATTCTTAAATGATTTTACCTGCATTTCCCAAATTTCTTTTTGTATCTTTTTAAACTTGCTCTTATTAAATCTATTTTTCATAAAAATACCTTTTAATATTTTACCTATTCTTTGATTTCCAACTAAAAATTTTATCATAGTATTTTTGCAAGTCCACCATCAGAAGTTTCTTTATATGCAGAACACATATCTTTTCCTGTTTCTTTCATAGTCTTTACAACTTCATCAAAACTTATAGTATGTTTTCCATCAGTAGACATACAATAAACAGCTGTATTCACTGCTCTTACAGCACAGATAGCATTTCTTTTCTATACAAGGTATAATTACATAACCTCCAACTGGGTCACAAGTCATTCCTAAATGGTGTTCCATAGCACTTTCAGCTGCATACTCTATTTGGTCTATACTTCCACCCATAAAATATGTTGCCATTGCTGCTGCCATTGAACAAGCTGTTCCAACTTCTGCTTGACAACCTGCTTCTGCTCCTGAAATAGTTGCATTATATTTAACTAAATTTCCAACAAGTCCTGCAATAGCTAAACCTCTTAGAATATGTTTTTCAACTAATTCATATTCCTCTTTCATAGCTCTTAAAACTCCAGGAACAACCCCTGAGGCTCCACAAGTAGGAGCTGTTACAACTTGTCCCATACTAGCATTTTCTTCAGATACTGCTAAGGCATAGGCAAAAATTTTATTTGTAAATACTAATGAAGCTCTTTTAGATAGAGCTTTATCATACATTTCTCTAGCTCTTTTTGGATATTTAAAAGGTCCAGGAACATCTCCTTCTTTTCTCTAATCCTCTTTGTACTGCATCACTCATAGCCTGATCAATAAATTTTAAATGTTGCCATATAGATGGTCCTTCACATTCTTCAACATATTGCCATAGATGTTTATTATTATCTTTACACCATTTGATAATTTCTTTCATAGAGTTTAGTGGATAAACTTCTTTTTTAGGTGATTTATCAGTAAGTTCATCATAATCTCTTATAGTTCCTCCACCTACTGAAAAATACTACCCATTCCCCTATTTCTTCTTTATCTTTATCTAAGGCAATGAATTTCATTCCATTAGTATGTAGTTCATGGACAAACTCAGGTTTCCAAATAATTTCAACTGGAATAGGCTTAAATGTTTCTATAATTATCTTATCTGTATAGTGTCCTTTTCCAGTAGCAGCCAAACTTCCCCAAAGCTCAACTATATAACTATCAGCATCAGGAAATTTCTCTTTTACTCTCTTTGTTGCTCTTTCAGGTCCTATTGTATGTGAACTTGATGGCCCTGCTCCAATCTTAAAAGAATTCTTTTTAGTGTATCCATTTCCTTCAACCTCTCTCTAATTTTATTTAAAAATATGCTTAATACGTCTTCAAGTATATCGTTTGCAAACTTTTCCTTTTAAGTAATTTCTAGTTCCATCAATAGTATCTAGAGTGCTATCATTGTGATATCTTTCTGGAAAACCATTGAACACTCTTAACTTAGAAAAATCCTCACCTAAGAATACTGCTGTTGGTACAACAAAGTCATCTTCATGAATTTTCAAGTATCCTGCTAGTTCAGAAACTCCTCTACCATAAGTTATTAGTGATAAATCAAAGATATGATTTATTTCATTAATTTTTCTCATAGTAGTTAAGAATACTCTTGCATAAGGACACCAAGTTTCAACACTTGCTAGTACAGGAACCTTTTTTTATTTCACTGCTTTTTATTCTATTAACAAATTCATCAGAAATAACTATATTTTTTTATAGTTCCTCTAATTTCTCTAATTCATCAGCACTTGCTATTCCAAAAATATTTATCCAAACTAAAACCTTTTAAATATATTTCTTCTAATCCTTTCATTCATTATCCTCCTATTTTCATATTTTTTTAAAAATTCCTTTTATTGCTTCTTCTAAAGAAGAATATGCACTTAAATCCACTTTTTTTCTAAAGTCTTGTCAATTTCTTTTTTTAGTATATCCTAAGCCTTCCAATGCTAAGACTAAGTCCTCTAGCATATCTATAGATATAGTTTCCACTTCTGTATAAGTTAGATTTTTTTAACTTAGCTTTTTAGGTCTAAAAATTATTATTTGAGCTTTTTTTTCTCACCTAATTTTTGGGACTTTCTTAAGACTAGTATAATCATTTTTTTAGAAATTATTTCAACAATTTTTGTCATAAGAAAAAAATTAGATAATACTGCTAAAGCTAAAGATGGTCCTATACCATTTATTTTTAATAGCATTTCATATATTTTTCTATCTCTCTCATCTAAAAATCCCAATTAATTTGTATGCATCTTCTTTTGATATGATTATAGATATAGAATTTATATTTATTACCTAAGTCAATTTTTCTCATATTCTCTCAATGGAAAAATAAACCTTATAACCAACACCATTTATATCTATGGCTATATAGTCCATTTTCTTGTATTCTACTGTTCCATATAGATATTCAAACATTTTTATCCTCACTTTATTTTTTTATTAGTTCTACCTTTTATTATATTAGATTTTTTTAGAGTATTTTCAAATTAAAAAAAGTAAAAAAATAGCTCGTTACTAAGTAAATTTTTAGAAAATTTTTCTTTGAAAGATTTAAATAATTTATAGTTATATATAGCGATTACTTGCCTGCCATTAGTGTTTCAAGAGCTCCACAAAGGCTCTTTTCAACAATAATGGACGTCACAGTAATCTTGTCAAAAACTATTAATATTTAGTTTCAAAAGAAAAATTTCTATTAATAAATTATGATGTAACTCGCTTATTTTTTTTACTTTTTAATTTATAATTTAAATGGTTGTACCTTATAAAAATTTATTGAATTTCTCTAACAAACTTCTCCATCTTTAACTTCTATTTTTTTAATAACTTTTCCCGTCTTCAGAATAAGTAGTTACTATTCCATTCATTTTACCATTTTTTTATTATTTGCTATAAGTTTTAATTTACCATTTTCATAATAAAGTTTTGCTTCTCCATCTAAAAACACCATTTTTTTACATTCATAGTAGAAAAAAGTTTTCCATTAGGATAGAAAATATTCAGTTTTCCCACTTAAAGTTTTGATATCTATATTTGCTATTTGTAGCATCATTGGATTTTCTCTATAATCTTTAACTTCAATTTTTACAGTATTGTTTTTTTATGGTTGACATATATTTTTTTTATATATTTTACATTATTTGGGTGATATCCTATAGTTTCCATAGTATCAACAGCATTAAAAAAAGTTCCATTAATCTATCATCATAAGGGAATATCTCCATCTAAATATGCCATTATATTTGCTGTATCAAAAAAGTCTTATAGACTTATTTAATTTATATTTTTTTGTTCACTTAATAATTTTTCCATCAGCTGCAAATATTTTATATTCAGGATTTAATTTACCATTTTTTTTCAGAAATTACTGATTTCATTCCATCCATAGCAGCTTGTCCTGGATTAGAGTTTTAAATCTGTTACTGCTGTAAGTTTTCCATCACTATAACCTTCTAAAGTAAAAATCAGCTTGATTAACTTTATAAGTAAAAAGTTATTTCCTTATCCTTATCTAATTTTTGTCTAATATATTTATCTACTTCTTGATAATCCACAGTCTTTTGCTGAGTAAGCTAATAAACTGCAAAATGCAAATAAAAAAATCATTATTTTTTTTCATAAACAACCTCCGTATTATTTTTTTGATATAATTATAGTTTACTCTTTATAAAAAAAGTCTGTAACATTTGTTACAAACTTATTTTATTTTATCATAAAATGGCTTATGATTTTTCAACAGATTTTTTTAGCAAATTCATCATCATAAGCTATCATATCTAAGTATCTCATACCTAAATAATTTCTTGCTGCATCATTTATTTCACGGAAGATTTCATTTTTATCCCCTTTTAAAAATCAACTACTAAAAAGCCAACTTTCATCTTTTTTTCAGTTGTCATTTCCAGTAACCATAATCTATTTATAGTTCCTATTTTCATCACAACACTTTAGTTACTTCTTCAGCTAACATAGTAGGAAATCTTTTCTGGTTCACTTAATAAGATTTTTTTGAATTAACAGGAATTTTTTTAATTCTCTAACTTTTTAATCTCTCTTCTTTCATAGTTCTTAATTCACTTAACCATTCTTCAGAGATAATATAACTTTTTTTCCAAAAAGGATTTATAACAAGTCCTTCTATATCATGAGGATGATCTAATATAATTTCAGAATAATTATCAAAAATTTAATTCTATTGTGTCCATTTCTTCAGGAATACCCCATTTTGCTAATTCTTCTACATCTGTAAAAAAACAGGTAAATAAAGTTTTTTTATCATCTGTCAATAACATATTTATACTAAAAAAACATCTGTTTTTTTCCGTTATCTGGTCTATTGATATAACTTAAAAAAATTTAGCCTTCATTATAATTTCTTCAAGCATCTCATTTTCTAACTCTTGGCTAGGGCTCCTCATACATTTTTTTCTAAAAAAATTCACTTACCTTAGTCATTCAAAAAAATCTCCTTCATTTAAATTTCACAGTTTCTATTATACCCTAAAAAAATTAATAATTACAAATGTAAATAGAAATAAAAAAGTAAAAAAATAGTTCGTTACTGAGTAAAGTTTTAGAAAAATTTTCTTTGAGAGATAATTAATAATTTTAGTTATATATATCGATTACTTGCCTGCCATTAGTGTTTTTAGAGCATTTCAGATGGCTCTAAAACAATAATGGACGTCGCAGTAATCTTGTCAAAAACTATTAATTATTTAGTCAAAGAAAAATTTTTAATAATAAAAACTTATGATGTAACTCACTTATTTTTTTACTTTAGTTTTAAAACTAATTTTTTTAAATCAGCTTTATTTTTTTATAAAAACTATTCTTAACATATCTAGTTCATTCATAGGTATATCTGTTTTTATCTTTTTACAAATGAATTTGGATTAGCAGATTCAACACTTTCTGTTTCTCTACCCATTTTATCTAATAGTATCATTTCAGGCATTACAAAGTCTCTAACTTTTTATTTCTGGACTAACAATTTGAACTGCTTGTCCAACAAACAATTTATTTCTAATAGCTACTAGATACTCATTATCACTTAATTTTTTTCTCAATTTTAGCAACCAATTTATGAGTTTGACTATATGAATTTCTATTGTTATAGTTTAGAGATTCTTTTCCTGCTTTTTCCATGGTAGAAACCTTCTGTATATGATCTATTTGAAATAGATTCAAGTTCATTTCTCCATTCAGGATTATATTCAAAAATTTCCACTATAGTAAGAGTTTAATGCATCTTTATATACTTTTACACAGTTTGAAACATAGTAAATTCCTTTCATTCTTCCTTCAATCTTAAGTGAATCTACTCCTGCATCTAAGATTTTTATCTATCATTTCGATAGTACATAAATCTTTTGAGTTAAAAAAATATGTTCCCATGTTCATCTTCATACACTGGCATAGTTTCTCCTGGTCTTGTTTCTTCAACCAAAGAATACTTCCATCTGCATGCTTGAGCACAGTCTCCTCTGTTTGCATCTCTACCTGTCATATAGTTACTTAGTAGACATCTTCCAGAAATTGCCATACACATAGCTCCGTGTACAAAAACTTCTAATTCTATATCAGGTACTTTTTCTCTAATTTCTTTAATGTTTTCTAAAGAAATTTCTCTTGCAAGTACAACTCTTTTTTTGCTCCCATATCTTTCCACATTTTTAACTGATCTCCAGTTTGTGTTACTTGCCTGTGTACTGATACTTATGTTTAGATCAGAATTTTCTTTTACAACTTGGAATACTCCCAAGTCTGCAACTATAACTCCATCTACTCCTATTCTTTCTAAGAACTTTACATAGTCTGGTAAAGCATCCAATTCATCATTGTGTGGAATTATATTAAGAGTTACATAGACTCTTTTTTTCCTCTTTCATGAGCATAGTTAACAGCTTCTTCTAATTCTTCATCAGAAAAAGTTATTACTTCCAGCTCTCAAATTAAACATCTTTCCACCCATAAATACAGCATCTGCTCCATAGTGTAGTGCCATCTTAAATTTTTTTCCATATTCCCAGCAGGTGCTAGTAATTCCGCTTTTTTTCAAAAATATCATCCCTTCTAAAAATTTTTTTATTTCACTTGATCTGTATAACTTGTGAATTTTGTGAATTCACTTAAGAAATTAAGCTTTACTGTTCCAGTAGCTCCATTTCTGTGTTTTACCAATAATTAATTCAGTAATTCCCTTGTTTTTCAGTGTCAGGTATATAGTACTCTTCTCTGTAAAGAAAAAGCAACTATATCGGCATCTTGTTCTATGGCTCCAGATTCTCTCAAATCTGAAAGCATAGGTCTTCTGTCAACTCTACTTTCAACAGCTCTTGATAATTGTGAAAGAGCTATCACAGGTACATCTAATTCTCTTGCAAGTCCTTTTAATGCTCTTGATATATCTGAAATTTCTTGCTGTCTACTTGCTTCAGAACCTCTACCCTTTACCTGTTCCATTTATTAATTGTAAATAGTCTATTACTATTAAATCTAAAAAGACCCTTGAGTTTTCATATTTCTCGCATAAGATCTTATTTCTAAAACATTTGTATGTGGTAAATCGGCAACATATATCCCCAAATTAGATAAGCTAGTTGTTGCCAATGTCAATTTATTCCATTCATCTTCTTCAAGATAAACATTTCTTAATTTATTTTGAGAAATTCCTGATTCCATTGCTAAAAGTCTTTGATATAGCTGTTGAACAGGCATCTCAAGACTGAAAAAATCAACACTTTTTTTCTTTTCTTTAGCAGCATTCAATGCTAAGTTTAGAGCAAAAGGCTGTTTTTCCCATGGCTGGTCTTGCAGCTAGAATTATCAAGTCAGAATTATTCAATCCACTTGTCATTCTATCTAAGATCGACAAAACCAGTTGGTATCCCTAATGTTTTACCACGATTTGCAGTTACATTATCTATTCTCCTCATTTCATCTAAACTTGCTGTTTTCATATCAATTATACTGTTTTTTTAGTATATTTTTTTAGATAGACTTTAAAAACTTTTTGCCTCTGCTTCATCCATAATTTCTTCAGCAGTTCTAACATCAGTATGTGCAATCTTAGTTATTTCCATTCCTACTTGCCCTAATCTTCTTAGCATAGCTTTTTTTCTTTTAATCAATTCAGCATATTCTAAAAAGATTATATGAACTAGTATTTTCATCTATAATTTCAGTCAATACTTGAAGAATTTCTTCTTCATTTTTTTAAATTACTTTTTTTAATCTCTTCAACTACTAAAAATAGGGATCTACTCCTCTACTTTCAGAAAAAAAGATTTTTCAATAGCTTTATATATTTCAGCATGTTCTTTTTTTATAGAAATCATCTGACTTTAATAATGTATTTTTATTTCATCTAAAGAATTTACATCAAAGAAAATTCCTCCTATTAGAGCCCTTTCAGCCTCCAAACTATAAGGAATCCTATTTAGCTCTTCAAATTCCATTTTTCCTCCATTATTTTGCAACTACATTTATTTTTACTACTGCCTTTACATCTGTAAATAATTTTATTACTACTTCATCAGGTCCTAAAGCTTTTATATTTGCTTCTATTTTCTTTTTATCTATATCTAGACCTAATTCATCTTTAATATGGCTTGCTATTTCTTTGCTTGTTATTGCTCCAAATAGTTTTCCATTTTCTCCAGCTTTAACTGAAAGATTTAAAGTTTTAGCTTCTAATATTTTCTTTAATTCTAAAGATTTATTTCTTTCTTCTTCAAGCTTTTTAGCTTCTTTTTTCTTTCTGCTTTCTATTTTTTGTAATTCTTCAGGAGTAGCTAAAACTCCTTTTTTCCCTTTTAAAAGGAAGTTATGAGCATATCCATCAGATACTGTAACTATTTCCCCTTTTCTTCCTTGTCCTGCCACATCTTCTAAAAGTATAACTTGTATTTTTGCCATTTCAATGACCCCCTTATATTCTATATTTTTTTATTTCTTTTTACTTCTATAAACTTCAAAACTTACCAATGCACCTAATATAAATACAAATGGTGGGATATTGTAAAGCCTATCATCATACTTATTGCATGTTTTATTATATTTTGCTTTTTACTCCTATTCTATCAAGTAAACTATATATAACTTTTTATTCCATACAATACATACATCCATTTTATACATTCTAATATATTATTTTTCAATCAATAGATTGCTTGATATATTATATTTGTGAGCCCATAATATCAACATATATGGTATTAACCAATAACATGAAATTTTTCCATAGTTTATATGTACTAGGTATAAGATTTAAGAAAAAGAAAAAAAGTAAGAAACTATTACAACAAAAAAATGCTCCAAAAGATATAGTAATTACTTACTAAAGGCCATTGATTCTTGTAATGATTCTGTACTGCTACTACAGTTTTCAATTCCTACTTGTTCCACAATATCTTTTCATTCTAGGTAAATTTGTTATCATATAATTCATAGTATAATTTATCATATCCATATTTGCATATAGATACAAAGATATTAGTATAGTTGGTACTATAGACATTAAAACTATTCTATTAAAAACTTGCATTCTTTTTCGCTATTTTATTAAATAGATAAAAACATAAATTCCATTGCATATGGAAAAAAATTAAATATAACATTAAATATCCTGGATTTATAAATACTAAAAATCAAGGCTACTATAATATTTACTGCTAGTGAATATTTTTTTTCTTATATAAATTTACCCTTTGTTATCTTATAGTAAGGTATAAGATAAGCTAAAAAAAGGTAAAAAAATAAGGATAGGAAAAAAATACAATACTATTGTCGCTGCTGACATTAGTATACTTACTATTGGCATATCTCCCCTTAACTAGGAATTTCCTTTAAAAATAATTTTTCTATCTTTTTAAAGAATTCCTCCTCACCACTTTCTTCTTCTTTTTTTTCTGTCCAATAACTTCATATTTTAATTCTAAAGCTATTTTCATTGAAGAATTTTCCTTATAATTTCTGTAAATTCTCTATTATACTCTTCACTTTCCATCTGTTCTTTTTGGAAAATAAATATTTTTTTATCATAAGTTATAAATATAATATTATCCTCTACTCTTTACAGGATTAGCTCCCATTAAGAAAAACTTTATATGAAATTCTCTTCTTTTTAGCTTCATCTAATATAGAGTTCCAATTACTTTTTACATCAGCTATAGTAATCTGTACTTTTGGCTTTTTCTTTAACAGCTTCCACTACAGTATTAGGTGTATTATCAGTGTCTTCCACAACTTTTTTTGAACCTTAGTTACTGTTCTTACTATAGTTTGAGTTGAATTTGCTAAAATATCTGCAACTATTACATAGCCAACAAGTTTTTTTATCATCTTCAAATTTGAACTTTATTTATTACATCATAGATAGTTGATATTATTTTTTTAAGCCCTTATCTATATCTAATTCATTTTTTTAACTATAGCATTTTTTTAGCAGTATTTAGCTAGGTCTTTAAAAAAATAATTCTATATCAAAAGATTCATTTGCTAAAGCTTCTAATTCATTTATTATATTATATTCGCTTTCATTTAACAACTTATCTAAAAAAATCTTTTATTCTTGAACTTGGTGTTACTCCTAAAGTATCTTCAGCTATCTTTAAATTTATCTCATTTCCATTGGCTGTGACTATAAGCCTTTCTAAAAATAGAAATGGAATCTCTCATACTTCCAGAAGAATTTTCATAGATAAGTGGATATACTTCATCACTCATAGATAAATTTTCTTCTTTTAAAAATATGCTTCAGTCCAGACTTCATATCTTCTATATCAAGAGCTTTAAAATCATATCTTTGACAACGAGAAATTATAGTAGGTAATATCTTATCTAGTTCTGTCGTTGCCAATATAAACATTACATGAGATGGTGGCTCTTCTAAAGTTTTTTTAGAAGTGCATTAAATGCTTCTTTTGTTAGCATATGTGCTTCATCTATTATATATACTTTTTTTCAAACCTTCCACTGGTTGATAATTGATTTTCTCTTTTTAAACTTCTTATTTCATCAATACTTCTATTTGAAGCAGCATCAATTTCTATAAGGTCAGAAAAATCTTCCTTCATTTATAGCCTTACAATTTTTTTACATTCATTACAAGGCTCTCCATCTTCACCTAAGTTTAAACAATTCACTCCCTTTGCAATAAGTCTTGCAATGGTAGTCTTACCAACTCCTCTTGGTCCTGAAAAAAAGATAGGCATGAGCCATAGATTTGTTTTTTTAAAGATAATTTAAGACTTTTTACTATTTCATTTTCTCCAGATACTTCTGAAAAAAACTACTTGGTCTATATTTTCTATAAAGTGTAATATGCATTTTTTTACTCCAAATCATAATAATTCATTTTAGTTCTTAAAGTATTTCTTGTTATTCCTAAAAATCTCAGCTGTCTCTACTTTCTTTCCATTAGTTATTTCAAGTATTTGCTTAATCAGCTCTTTTTTTCAATCTTTGAGATTATTTCAAAGTAATAATCACTTTTTCTTATTTTTTTACTCTTTAATTGACTTATTTCATTTTTTTAATTAAATTTTTCAATAGAGAGTGCTCTAATTTCTTCTTTTTGAAGTGATTACTTTTTTTCACCTATTACATTAGGTGGTAAGTCTTCTATCAAAAATACTAGAACCTCTACACATTGCAACTGCATATTTTATTGCATTTTTTTAACTCATTTACATTACCTGGCCAGTCATATCTCAGTAACTTTTTTTCAAGGCCATCTTTGTTACACCCCTTTATATTTTTTTCCATTTCTCTATTACACTCTGGCATATAGTGGTCAATAATAAAAGGTATATCATCTTTTCTGTCTCTTAAATTAGGGAATATTTATTTCCAAAACTTTTTAATTTTCTATAAAGTTCATCTATAAATAGTCCTTTATCTATAAGTTCTTCAAGGTTTACACTTGTAGATGCTATTATTCTAACAAAAAGCATTTATTGGTTCCATTCCACCCAATCTAAAAAATCTATTTTCTTCAAGTAAAAATAGTATTTTAGATTGCATATCAAGGCTTAAAGATTCTATATTCGCCAGATGAAGTATTCCTCCTTCAGCCTTTTTCTAACTCACCATATTGACTAAAAAGCTGCTCCTTCAAAATGAACCTTTCTCATAACCAAATAATTTTTCTTTCCAATAGATTTGCTCTATATGAATTACAGTTTACACTTATAATAGGTTTATCATGAACATTACTAAATTGATGTATAGCCTTTGCTACACTCGTTTTTCCTGTTCCTCTTTCTCCTGTAACTAAAACAGGAGCAGAGTTATTAGCAACTTTCCTATAACTTTATAAAGGTCTATCATAAGTTTACTTTCTACCTATTAATTTTTTTCACCTGTACTCTTTTGTTTTATCAACTTTTTCTACTAAACCTTTGTAATCTTTTTACAGATTTTTTTCTACCACTTTCACAATATTTTTTTAGGTATTTCTGGTTTTAATATATAGTCATAGGCTCCTGCTTTTATACTTCCTGCAATAACTCTCCAGTTTGATGCCTCTCCTAAAAATAATTATTACCACCTTTTTTTGAAGTTCAGTAATTTTTTTGTTATTAAACTGATAAGTGCTTCTTCTTTTGAATTTCTTTCATCTATTACTATAGCTTCATATTTTCTATTTTTTTATAGCATCCATAAAAGATATCATATTTTCAACAAATACTAAATCATTTTCAAAAATTATTTTCAAACTCCAATTTTAAGTCATTATCTAAGCGAAGTCCCTAATAATAGCATTTACCCCTCCCTATTATTTAAAAATCAAAAATTATAATTTAAGTAAAATGTTCCGTTTACAGGTTTACCATTTTTTTCATAAGTTTAACTCTCCAAGTTCCTACAACTCTTTCTACTGCAGCATCTATTTCAGGTACTCCACTTCCTTCAACTATAACGAAAGATAAAACATTTCCCATCTTATCAACTTTTAATTTTATCTTTAACTTTCCATGTTTTCCAGAAGATTTTTGCTGCTTGTGGGAACTCAGGTGCCTTATTTTTTTAGCATTCCAATCAACTACTCTTCCATCACTAGAATTTCCCATCTTTACTTCCTGAAACTAAACCATTTGAATAAGTTACATTTTGTAGAACTCTATCAACTACTTCTTCTCCATCAGGGTCAGCTGTTGGGACTATATCCACCATTAGAAGTCTTAGGTTGTGAGCCTGATATTTGTTTCTTTTAAAGTCTGCTAGAGAAGGTTTTTTTCTGAAGAACTTTTCTTTGAATTCTCTTTAGTTGCTAGGTTTTTTTCAGGAGCTTTTCTTTTCATCTTTTTTTTCTCAACTACTTTTTTTCTCCCTTTTCAGCAAGTTTCTACTTTCTTCTCAACAGGTTTTTTTCTTTTGGTTTTTTTTCTGGAGTTTTTTTCCTTAGGCTTTTTCAGCAGGTTTTTTTCTGCTGCTTTCTTTTCTGGTTTCTCTGTAATTTTTCTCACAGTTTTTTTTCAGTTTTAATTTCTTCAACTTTTTTTTTCTGTAGGTTTTTTTCTGGTTTCTCAGTTTTTTTTCTTCTTTCTTTTCTATACTGTCAGCATCTAAATTTTTGTTTTTTTAGCATCTACATTCTTTTTCGCCTTTAAACTTTGTTGATGCATCACTTTTCTACTGCGACCAAACCAATTTTTTTATTTGTTCAGCATCTATTATTTCTTGAGTATCCTTTTGAAAAATATTGCCAAAAGCAAGTACAATTCCTATATTTATAACTATAGATAAAAAAACAGACAGATATAGTCACTCTTTTTTTCATTTTTATCACCTACTTCGTACTGTTGGTATCTATATTTATGCCCACTTGCTCCTGCTTCTTTTTAATAAGCTCATAATTTCAACAATAAAACCATAATCAATATCTTTATCAGCTGAGACTACTACATCTTTACTTTCAGAAGTCTCAAGTTTTTTTCTGATACAAAATCAACAAAAAGTTGATAAATCTAACTCTTCAGTTTCACTTTTTTTCCTGAATTATTAGTATATTTTAAATAAACATTTTTTTATCTTTATCCACTAGAACTTGAACTTCCTTCAAAGTACTCTTTGTTTTTTTGCAACAGTTGATTTAGGAAGTTCTATTTTAAAAAGCAGACCTTTTCATCGAAAAGTTGTTGCCAACATAAAGAAAGATAAGTAGAAGGAAAAACTACGTCTATAAGTGGAGTAATTTCTAGTATCAATGTTCCACCACTTCTTCTTTTTTTATTCTATCTAATTTCATTATTGTCAACACCTACTCTCTGAAATAATTTAACAATTCTGTACAAGTTTTTTTCTATATCAGCTACTACTAAATCTATTCTCTTATTGAAAATAGTTATAGAATATCATACAAGGAATAGCTACAAATAGCCCTCCTGCTGTTGTATATAGAGCTTCAGATATCCCTTTTTGCTAAGATTCCAGCATCTCCTGTTCCATTTAATGCTATAGAGTTGAAAGGCTGTTATCATACCTGTAACTGTTCCTAAAAAGTCCCAATAAAGGTGAAGCATTAGCTGCTAGAGATAGAAAGCCACATATTTCTTTCTAAATGTTTTATCTGTTCTATTGCTTTTTTTCTTTTCCTTTTTTTCTTCAAGTGCTGATAATGTTTCCTTTATTTTCTTTATATCCCATAAATCAAAAATTTCTTTTTAAAAACTGTTGAAGTTGATGATTTATTAGAATTAAAGAAAATTATAGCCTCTTTTTATTTTTTTCCTTCTTTTTATAAGTTGTTTTTGCTTCTGAAGGTAATTTAGAATAGTTATTTCTTTCCTTTAAAGCAAAAATAAGAAAAATCTTTCCAAAATTGCATATAATCCTACTATTCCCATTAAGAGAATAAAAATACATTAATATTCCGCCTGCTTTTTAATATTTGCATTTCTATTTCTTCCTTTCTATATTGTTACTATCCAAATAATTTATCTAATATTCTTCTAAAAAAATCCTTTTTTTCTCTACTCCTTGAGATAATTCTTCTTCAATAGTAGCTGTATTTTCACGATTAACCTTTACCTTGTCACCATTTTCTTTTTAAATTTTTCACCTGTAATATTTATAGAAGATGACTCTAAATTTTGATTTTGAAGAATTAACTCTTCTGTATCAATTTCTTTAACATCTAATTGTTGGTTATTTTCTCCAACTACTTTTTCTAGTAACTTCAGTTGTTATAATCTTCACCATTGTCTGTTGCTTTTTTTGTGCATTATCATTAATGATAACAGTTGTATCATTGTCTTCTGCATAAGTTAGTACTCCCAGTAGTAAAAAAATATTGCCAATAATTTCTTACTCATTTTTTTCCTTCCTTCTTTTTGTTCCTAATTAATATGTGTTAAGCCTTCTCTGTTCCTCTAATTAATACAACATAAGACATTAGGACAAGTTAGCTCAAACAGTTCGTACGAGCGTTCTTAACGATCGGCATCACGTTTCGCTGTACAATTTCGACCAACTCGCTAACAAGTTTAGATGCTCAACAGTGATTACTCGTACTAATAATAATCTAGCTCTAACAATTCACTGCTTTTTACTTTCAATTTTAGACAAACTATTTTTATATTTTTGAAGTGCCTTAAATTTTTCTGCTCTTTTTAGCATCTAATTTTTTTAGTTCATCATAATATTTTTTTAGCTTCTTTTTGTTTTTTTCATTTAAAAGTTTATAGTAAATTAATTTTTTTCTATAGAATAAGCTTTTTAAATCTTTATTTTCTTTTTGTTGCATAAAGTTTTGTAAACAATTTTTTTCTGCTTCCACATTATTTTTCTTGTCTATCATAAATTTCTGCTGCTCTCAGCATAGCATCTTCTGCTAGTTTACCTTTTTTTTTCATAAACTAACTTATAGTCAGCTAGAGCCATCTTTAAGTTATTTTCTTTTTTTCATTAGCTTGTCCTAGTCTATATAGAACATATTCATCAGGATTTTTTTATTTACTGAAACATGAGTTCCATAGTATTTTTTTAGACTTAGCTAAATCTTTTTTTATCAAAATAATAATCTCCTAAAAGCTTTTGATGCATAAGCCTTATATTTTTTTCAGATTTCAATAATGTTTCATATTCTTTTTACAAGTTTTTGGATCTTTCTTTTTGTGCATAATATTGAGCTGAATAGTAAGCTCTTTCTTCAGGATCTGATATCTCTCCTAGATATTTTTTTCCATATCCTTGTAATCTTTCTTTTTCTAATTTTAGTCCTATTATTTTAATAGTGTTATTTTCTTTAACATCTGCATCATCTGTATTTGCCTTAGACTTATCAAGAGCTTCTATGGCTTTTTCTGTATCTCCACTTTCTATATAGAAGTTTGTACTTAAGTTTGATATAGTGGTTCTCAAATTACTATTTGGATATACAGATAAGAAATTATTCTTTTTCTCTTTCAAAGGCATCAGTATTTCCAAGTAAGCTAAGAGTAGTTATGTATTTATAATAAGCTTGCTCACCATAGAAAGTTTCTCCATAGTTATTATAGATAGCTTTGTATAGCTCTCCTGCTTTTAGCATAGTTCTTTTCATTGTAGTAACTATCAGCTATCTGGAATTTTCCATAAACTTCATAACCCTTCATGCTAGCTATTTTTGAATAGTAAGATCTAGCTTGTTCATATTTCCCTACTCTAAAGTAACTTAATCCTATCTTATCTAACATTTCACTATATATAGCTTTTTTTCTTTATCAGGATTTATTCTAGTTAAATATTGTTCTCCAGCTTGTATTGCTTCATTATATCTTTCAGCTAAGAAGAAATTTCTAACTCTATTCAAATAAACCTTTGTACTTAAACCTTTGATCTCCACTAGATAAAAACATTTTTGGAAATGTGTTTCAGCTTCATCATATTTTTTTAGTCCCATAGCTGCTACACCTTTTTAAATAGTTTAAACTATTATCATCACTTACACTTGAAAGGTATTGATTCATCTCATCATATTTTTTTGTTGGTCTAATAGACTAGACATCAAACTTGATATAATTTCTGTATTTGTATGTTGACTCAAATATGCTTTATAGATTTGTTCAGCTCTTTCAACTTGACCAGCCTTATAGTAGGCATCTCCTGTATATAAATATACATCTTTTTTTTGTATTCAGTGTCATCTGAATACAATTTATTATATTGATTAAATCTTATTTGTAAGTCTTCCATGTCTAGCATTTGGCTATCTAGTAATATTACTCTAAATAAATTGTCTTTATCTGGAGAAACTGCAAAATAATCTACCATAATAGTCTTTTGCTAATTTATAGTTTCCCTACTTGATATGCAGAGTTTGCAATTATTCTTATAATATTATCTGTGTCAACTTGGCTAACTACAACTTTTCTTATAATTTCTCTATCTCTTATAATTTCATCAAAGTTCTTTAATTTATAGTTTATAGCAAATATATGATAGATAGATTGGTTGTAATAATCACTATTTTTTTTAATGATTGAAATTTTTTTAGTGCTGCTTCATACTTACCACTCTTATAAAGTGAATATGCTTCTCCATAGATAAGTCTTGGATTGTTTTTTTATCATCACTTTGGTTATAGTATGCTAGAGCCTTATCGTAATTTTTCTTTTTGTTACATATAAATCTCCTATCATAGTCATAGCAGTATTGTATTCTTTTTGTACCCTTTTATTTTTTTCTAAATAAAAACTTACTTTTTTTCTTCATCTTTTTTTATTACTATAAATTTCAATTAAATATAGTACAGCTTTTCTTTGAATAATCATTGGCTGGGCTTATATTTGCTAGCTTTTCAAAAATCTTCTATAGCCTGTTCTGTGTTTCCTTTTTCTATAAAAGAGCTGAGGGCTTTTTAAATAAGAAACCATATCTTTATTTTCTTTTAGGTTTAGCTCTTTGAAACTCAGAAAAGCCAGTATATAGCCTTATCATAGTCTTTTTAAATTATAATTTACTATACCTAATCCCATCATAGCTTCTTTTATTATTTTCATACTTTTTTTATCTATAATTTCTCTATATACATCTCTGGCCGCCTCATTATTATCCTTAGATAAAAAAATCTTGTCCTACAGCAAAAAGAGTTTTTTTTGATAAGTTTTTTTCGTTTTTTTATTTCTCTTAAATAAAAATCTAGCCTCATTTGTCTTGTTTTTGTAAGGCATTTGCTCTTGCTAGATAAGAAGAATATTCATCTTTTTTTCAGACTTCTTTTTCTTCCATTACAAATAATTTTTTTAAATACTTCTTCAGCTTTTTTTATAATCTTTCTCTAAAAAAAGTAGATTTTTTTCCTACCTTATCTCTCATACTTTTTTTGATGTTTAGATTCAGGATACTTTTGCTAAAAAAATTTTTCAGATTCTATAAGAGCTGACTTTAAAAATTCTTCTCTTTATACAATTCATTAACTATTTTAAAAATCTTCAGCTTCTCCAGCAAAAAAATTATACTAGAACTAGCTAAAAAGTGATATTATTAAAAAAATTTTTCTCATAACTTTCTCCTATTAATTTATTTCTTCTAAAAATAGCATAGATATCTTCTATAGCAACTGTTGTATTGATACAAGCTTCATTTTTTTATCCTATTAAAAACTCCATAGACTAAAAAAATGGTTCAGCATCTCTTATCCCACTTATTAAATCCCTTTTACAAGCCACTGCAATTATTAAATCAGGCCTTAAATCTTTGACATACTTTCTTGCAAGTGTTCCTCCTGTTGCTATTTTTACATCTACTTTTTTTCATATTTATTTTTTTATATCAACAAAATTATAGACCACACATTTTCCACAAACTCTACAATTATTTATATCAGCTGTTATCTTATATTCACAATCATAAAGTTGTATACAATGAGGTAAAAGTATCAAAAATTTTTATCATTAGTTTTCTTTTTTTATCTTTTTTTAATACATATTTATTATTTAAGCTCTAAAAATTTTTTTGAGAAAAAAATAATTATTTAATTTTTGGATTTTTTTAAATTTAGTTGTCAGCATAAACAATATATATAACAAAGATTTTAAAAAGTTTTATATAAAAATTTTTTTCACAATAATCTCCTTGATAATTTGTTTATGAAAAATTATAACATATTAAGTCTATTATTACAATTTTTAGATTAATTTTTTTACCTTAGACTTAGAAAAAAATTTTTAAAAGTTTGTTTAATTTTTTTCACAAAAAAATAGGGATTATAATTATAATCCCTATGAAATATCAAATTTTTTTAAAAATTTTTTTAATAGTTTCCTGTATATTTTTTTAATTATAGAAGAAAAATTTTTTTCAGAAACATCATCAGACATTTTATCTATTCTAACCAATTCCTTTTCATTTATTTCATAGTCTCCTTTTTAAAGTTTCAGAAATTTTATTCAAAAAATATTTTTTTAAAAGAATTTTTTTGGCTTTCTAATTTATTATCTTTATTACTTTCTAATTGTCTATGAAACTCGTCTATGATATTTTTTTATAAAATTTATTTGCCGACATGCCCATATTTTGATAAAAGATAAAAGTTGACATCTTAGATGAAATTTTATATAAAAAAATCAGCTATATATTCTATTCTTTCATAAGGAAGAATCTTTACTTTTCTAAGTGCCTCTATGTACTCATCTTCATCTATCTTAAGTTGTTTTTGCATAGTCTCTAAATTCATCTTCATTTGGTTTTTCAGTTAAAACTTGCCCGCAAAGGAAAACAGCCTACCTGAGTTTCTCCCAGAATAATAGGACTTGCAAAAGTCGGTCAGACCAGCATGACAACGATAAATAATAGGTTCTTTATTTATTTTTTTGCTTTACAACCACCATAGGCATCAAAAAAATTGACATTTTTTTAATCCTTCTTCGCAACCTCTCACATGCTTTATACAAAAATTCTGTAAAGTTGCTTGGTTTAGTTAAAGGTACTCCATTTACATCTGTAATAATGCTTGCAATTCCAAATTCTTCAGCAAATCTATCTTGTAAAGTTTGAAAAAAATTCTATATCTAAAAAAATTATCTGTAGTTACTTTAAATTTCATTGTTATCACCCTTTACTTTAAAAATATAGCCAAAGCCTCTTTTTGAAACAAGATTATCGTTTAAAATTGGAAGCTTCTTTCTCAGTCTTTTTCAAACATTGATCGACTGCCTTATCACTTATGTCTAAATTTTCTTTCCATACATTATCCAAAAATATTTACTCTCGTTAAAAAGAAGTCCTTTATTTATGATAAAATAATGTAAAACTTCAAATTCATTTTTTTAGATAAGTCTATAAATTCTTCATTGTATAAAAGCTGTTTTTATTAGTTAAAAAACAATTTTATACTATCATAAGTAATGACCTCTTTTATTTTGAGGTAATCTTTTTATAAATTTTTTTAATCTAATAAGTAGTTCCTGTGTATCAAAAGGTTTTTTTAATATAGTCATCACAGCCCTAATTCAAGATTTTTTTATTAACACTTTCTTGTGAAGTATCAGCTGTAAGTGCTACAATAAATGGTTTTCCCATAAAGTTCTGGAAATTTTCCTAACTTGTTCACATATATAAGTTCCATTTCCATCAGGTAGAGATAAAGTCAAGTAAAATAATGTCAAAAAAATATCTTTTTTTACTAAATTCATTCCATCCTTTATCGTACTGGCATCTAAAATTTTTTTATATCAGTTTCATTAGAAAGTATAAGTTTTATTAAATCTACTGTTTCTTCTGAATCTTCTACTATTAAAAAGTTTTATCATCAATTATCACCTTTTCTCACTAAGTATAAATTTTTTTCTAAACAACTAAACAAAACAGAATCATTAATTGGTTTTGTAATATAGGCATCAAAAACCGTAATTCAAATATTTTTTTCTTTATAACCTATTATTGCATGTGCTGTAAGTGCAACAACAGGAAGATCTTTTGAAATTATCATTAGCCTTAATTGTAGTAACAGTTTGAACACCATCCATAACAGGCATAGATATATCTAAAAATACTAAATCAAACTTTTTCAACCTTTAACATATTAAGAGCTTCTAAACCATTTTTCTACACAAGTAACTTCAATAAGTGGTGTTTCTAATAGAACTTTTTAAGAAATCTCTAGTTTCTTCAGCATCTTCAGCGATTAAAATTTTTAATTTTTTTCTTTCTTTAAATTGAAGATAAGTATTGAAAAAGTTCATTATAATCTAAAGTATGAGTTAAATATTCTAATTCTTCTATATAATGTAAAAACTGAATCAAAGGAAACATTTTTCTTTTTTTAATTCAAGAGATATTTTTTTCAGAAATATCATAAACAAGTGATAAATTAAGGTTTCCATAGGTTCCCTTTTAATTAAATGATTAATCTTTTCTAACCTCTTCAATATCTTGTTTTTTTTATGTGCATCCTTTAAATCTTTTTATTCTAAGTGGTAATTTTTAAAATGCTCTTTAAAAAAATATAGTTTTAATTCCACTATTATTAGAATTTAAAAAGTTTATTTACGACATCTGAAAAAGTTTTCAAACTCTTTTTTTGTGAAGTTTCAATAGGAATTTGAATTTTAAAAAGTAGAGCCTTGTCCTACTTTTACTTTCAACTTCAATTGTTCCATTCAGTACTTTTAAGTAATTTTTTTAGTAATACTTAGACCTAAACCAGCCCCTGACTGTTCCTTTTCCTATTTGAACAAAAACTTTCGAAAAATATTTTGCTATATTTTCTTCTGAAATTCCAATTCCACTATCATAGACATTGAAAATATAAAGTATTCTTTTCTACAAAAACATCACACAGTACAAAAACCTTTATTTGTATACTTTCAAAGGCATTGTGAATAATGTTTTTTTAGCAATTTCATAAATTTTTTTATCTTATCAGAGTAAATTGAAACATTTGCATGCAAATAATCTATTTTAAAAATCAATACCTTTAGCTTCAGCCAAATCAATATGTTCATGATATATGTCTTGAAACAAAACTCTTACATTAAAAGGTTCGTAATTTAAATCAACCTTACCTGATTCTATTTTTCGAGAAAATCTAAAAAGTTCATTTGTAAAATTCAATAATTTTACTCCTGAAGTATGTATTATTTCTAGTTTTTTTCCTTGTATGAAGGATCTTCAATATCCTTTTGCTAAAAATTCTTGAATATCCAATAATAGGAGTAAGTGGCGTACGCATCTCGTGGCTAATCTTTAGCCAAAAAAATTCATTTTTAGCCTTATTTGCCGATTCTGCTATTTCCTTAGAAATTCTTAATTCTTTTTGTTCTCTCTCTAACTTTATCTTCCAAATTTTTTTGTTTAATTCTTTTTAACTCAGTACTTAAAGATTTCAGCTTTTTTTCTTTTCTCCTTTTTTTAATTTCTTCTTCCTTTACTAGAAATATCTAGGATATCTAACTTTTATTGTTGAAAATACTTCATTAAAAACATTCTTGTAAACTAAAAAAATTATCTTCCAACTCATTTATAAATTTATTATGAAGTGTAGAAAGAATTTTATCTAATTTTTTTGTATAGTCTTATAAGTATCCAGTAAAAAAACTTTGTAAAAAAATGGATAATAAATAGTAAGTAAAAAAATTAAAAATAGAAATTTTTAATATATTATTCAAAAGAAATTTCTATATTAAAAAAATATATAAATATACTTAAAAAAATAAATAAGAAAAATGTATTAATAATACTAATTTTTTTATGTGCTTTGCATAATTTCCTTCCTTATAACTAGATAGCTAGTAATATTTTTTTAATATTTTTGACACCATTATGACAATTTTCTTTAATAATATATCATTAGACAAAAATATAGCAACTATTTTTTTATAAAAAAATTGGAGGTGAAAAAGGATGAAAAATTTTTTTGAGGCGAAATACAGAAATACATATAGGGGACAAATTCGAAGAAGCTATTAGTAAGATTAAAGCTAAAAAAAGCCTTTATAGTTACAGATTCTATTATGTATAAAGATAGGACTAACTAAAAAAATTTGAAAAATATATTAAAAAGAAAAAAATATAGACTACAAAGTTTTTTTAGTGAAGTAGAAGTTGATCCTTCATTTGAAGTTGTAAATAGAGCCTTAGATAAAGTTATTGATTTTTTTACCAGATGTAATAGTAGCTCTTGGAGGAGGTTCATCTCTTGATACTGCTAAATCTATTAAATATTTTATAAAAAAATCTAATTTATCTATACCTTTAATAGCTTTACCAACTACAAGTGGAACAGGTTCTGAAGTAACTTCTTACGCAGTTCTTACAGATAGAAAAAAACAATATAAAAATTCCATTAAAAGATGATGTGATGTTTCCAGAGTTTGCAATACTAGATCCTGAACTTACAAAAACATTACCAAAATCTGTTGTAGCTGATTCAGGTATAGATGCCCTAACACATGCTATTGAATCATATACTTGTAAGGGAGCAAATTTCTACACTCAAATATATGCTCTTTACTCTATAAAAGCTTATTTTTAAAAAACCTTTTTAGAATGTATAACAACATTAAAGATGAAGAAGCTAGAGTTGAAATGTCAAAAGGCATCTTGTATAGCTGGTTTTTGCTTTTTGAGAAGTCTGGTTTAGGTATAAATCATAGTATAGCCCATGCTATTGGTGGAAAAATTCCATATAGCTCATGGAAAGATAAACGGGACTATACTACCATATGTAATCAGATTTAATTCAGAAGATAAAGACTACTGCTAAAAAGATACTGTGAGATTGCAATAGATTTAGGATTCCCAGCAAATACTATAGAAGAAGGTGCTGAAAGTTTAGCACTTGCTGTTGAACTATTGAATAAAAAGTTTAGGTCTTCCTTCATGTGTAAAAAGAATTAGCAATAGATAAAGAAAAAAATATAGTAATGAAATAAACATCATGGCAAAAATCTGCACTTGAAGATATTTGTACTGCTGGAAATATAAGAAAAGTCAATTTAGAAGATTTAAAGAAATTATTTGAAAAAAAGTGTATGGATAATTATATAGAAAATAGTTAGTTACTAAATAAATTAATAAAGTAAAAAGAATATGACATTATTTTGACATTCTTTATTATTATAATTCAAATAATATAATATAATTTTTAATTTTTTTAGAATATAAGGAGGTAATTTGAGTATGCAAGAAAAATTTAGTTCAAAAAAATGGTAGCAGAAGTTGTTGAAAAAAACTGAAAGATAAAGGAATTTGTGAAACTCCTAAAAAAAGTGGAATCTGACTGTGCTTGTGCTAGTAAAAATGATTGTCGTTTGACAGAATTTGTAGGACTTACTACTCACGGACATGGAATAGGGCTTGTTATAGCAAATGTTGATTCAGCATTACATGAAGCAATGGGGCTTGACAAAAAAATATCGTTCAATAGGTATTATTGGAGCAAGAACAGGAGCAGGTCCATTCATAATGGCAGCTGATGAAGCAGTAAAAGCTACAAATACAGAAGTTATTAGTATTGAATTACCAAGAGATACTGAAGGCGGAGCAGGACATGGATCACTTATCCTATTTGGAGCTGAAGATGTATCAGATGTAAAAAGAGCCGTTGAAGTTGCTATTAACAATGTAACTGAAAAAAATTTGGAGATGTATATGCTAACAGTGTTGGACATATAGAACTTCAATATACAGCAAGAGCATCTTATGCTATTAATAAAAGCTTTTGGAGCACCACTTGGAAAAAGCTTTTTGGTCTAATTGTTGGAGCACCAGCTGCTATTGGTGTTGTTATAGCTGACATTGCAGTAAAAGCCGCAAGTGTTGAAGTTTTAGCTTATTCATCTCCTTCAAAAGGAACTAGCTACTCAAACGAAGCTATTTTAGCAATTTGTGGAGATTCTGGAGCAGTTAAACAAAGCAGTTTTAGCAGCAAAAAGAAGTTGGAGTAAAAACTTCTTGAAGCAATGGGTGGAGAAGCACCATCTGCATCTCATCCATATATCTAAAAAATAAAAATAGGAGGGTTGGTATGAAGTCTAAACGTTTTTGAGGTATTAAGTAATAGACCTGTAAATAAAGATGGATATGTAAAGGAATGGCCTGAAGTTGGATTGATAGCAATGAATTCACCTTTAGATCCAAAAACCAAGTATAGTTATAGAAAAATGGAAAAAGTAGTGGAATTAGATGGTAAAAAGAGAGCAAATTTCGATTTACTAGATTATTTCATAGCAGATTATGGAATAGTATTAAAAAAATGCTGAAAAAAAGTTATGGCTATGGACTCATTAGTAATAGCTAAAAAAACTTGTTGATATAAATATTACAAGAGATGAAATATTAGAAATAACATTATCATTAACTCCAGCAAAGATGGCAGAAGTAATTGGAAAATTATCAGTTCTTGAAATGATGATGGCAGTTAATAAGATGAGAGCAAGAAAAAAACTCCTTCTAACCAATGTCACGTTACAAACTTAAGAGACCTTCCAGTACAAATAGCTGCTGATGCTGCAGAAGCTGCATTAAGAGGATTTGCAGAACAAGAAACTACCGTTGCTGTTGCAAGATATGCTCCATTTAATGCAATTTCATTACTTATAGGAGCTCAAGCAGGTAGACCTGGAATCTTAACTCAATGTGCAGTTGAAGAAGCTACTGAACTTTTACTAGGAATGAGAGGACTTACTGCTTATGCTGAAACAGTTTCAGTTTATGGAACAGAACCTGTATTTATTGATGGAGATGACACACCTTGGTCAAAAAAACTTTCCTAGCTTCAGCTTATGCTTCAAGAGGATTAAAGATGAGATATACATCTGGATCAGGTTCAGAAGTATTAATGGGATATGCTGAAGGTTGCTCAATGTTATACCTAGAATGTCGTTGCTTATTCATGACAAAAGGAGCAGGAGTTCAAGGAATACAAAAATGGATCAGTTAGTTGTATTGGAGTGCCAGGAGCAGTACCAGGTGGTATAAGAGAAGTTATAGGAGAAAACTTAGTTGCAATGTTACTTGACCTAGAATGTGCTTCAAGTAATGACCAAACATTTACTCACTCTGATTTAAGAAGAGTTGCAAGATCTTTAATGCAAATGATACCAGGAACTGACTTTATCTGTTCAGGATATAGCTCAACTCCTAACTATGACAACATGTTTGCTGGTTCTAACTGGGATGCAGAAGACTATGATGACTGGAATATTATACAAAGAGACTTAAGAATCGATGCTGGATTAAGACCAGTTAGAGAAGAAGAAGTTATAAAAGTAAGAAACAAAGCTGCAAGAGCTATACAAGCTGTATTTGATGCTTTAGGTTTCCCTGAAATAACTGATGAAGAAGTTGAAGCAGCTACTTATGCTCATGGAAGTAAAGATATCCCTGAAAGAGATATGGTTGCAGATATGAAAGCAGCTAGTGAAATGATGGAAAGAGGAATCACAGGTATAGATATAGTTAAAGCTCTAAAATCAAAAGGATTTGATGATTTAGCAGATAGTCTATTAAAACTTATGAAACTTAGAGTATCTGGAGACCACTTACATACATCTGCAATCTTAGATAAAGATTTCAATGTTATAAGTGCTGTAAATGATAGAAATGACTATACAGGTCCTGGAACTGGATACCAAATTTCTGCTGAAAGATGGGCTGAACTTTCTGATATTCAAAAATGCAGCAGACGCATCAAAGATTAAATAGGCTAAGAGGAGGTACAGATGCAACTAAATGATAAAGATATTAGAAGTATCGTAGAAGAAGTAGTAAAAAGATATTTAAATAGCTCTGAAAAATTCTGAAGTTAAAAAGTACTCCTGTTGTTACGAGAGCAGAAGAAAGAGTTGGAAATAAATTAGAATTAATTGATGAAGGACAAGCTCAAAAAGGAACTAGAAGTGATGAAGTTATAATCGCAGTAGCACCTGCTTTTGGAATATACCAAACAGAAACTATAACTCATATACCTCATGCTGATGTTTTAAAAGAAATTATGGCAGGTATAGAAGAAGAAGGATTAGTTCCAAGAGTTATAAGAGTATTAAGAACATCAGATGTTTCAATACTTGCAAATGATGGAGCTAAATTAAGTGGTTCAGGTATAGGAATAGGACTACAATCTAAGGGAACAGCTGTTATTCACCAAAAAGATTTATTCCCATTAACTAACCTTGAATTATTCCCACAAGCACCATTGATTCAAAGAGAACATTATAGAATGATTGGTAAAAATGCAGCTAAATATGCAAAAGGAGAATCTCCTAAGCCAGTTCCTCAAATGAACGACCAAATGGCTAGACCTAAATACCAATCAATAGCAGCATTATTACACATAAAAGAAACTGAACATGTAAAAAGTTAATGCAAAACCAGTTCAATTAAAAGTTGTATTTAAATAAGGTGGTGAGAAATTTGGATCAAGAATTATTAGAAAAAATGGTAAAAGAAGTTATGGCTTCTCTAGCAGGAAATAACACTGTAAATAATGAAGAAAGTCCAAGAAGTACAAATAGAGTTAATCGTCAAGATTATCCTTTAAGTATAAAAAAAGAGCAGAGTTAGTAAAAATCTGCAACTGGAAAAAAATTAGAAGATATCACTATTGAAAATGTTATGAGTGGTAAGATTGGAGCAGAAGATTGTAGAATAGCTCCTGAAACTCTTGAAATGCAAGCTCAAATAGCTGAAAGTGTTGGAAGACATGCCTTTGCAAGAAATTTAAGAAGAGCCGCTGAACTTATAGCAGTTCCAGATACAAGAGTACTTGAAATCTACAATGCTTTAAGACCATATAGATCTACAAAAGCTGAATTATTAGCAATAGCTGATGAATTAGAAAAATAAATATAATGCAAAAAGTTAATGCTCAACTTGTTAAAGAAGCTGCAGAACTATATGAAAAAAAGAGATAGATTAAGAAAAGATTAGTTTTTTTCTGTTAGGAGTAAAAGATGAAACTTATTGTAGGAATAGATATAGGAAATGCAACAACAGAAAGTACTCTTGCAGAAAGTTGATGGAGAAAAATATAAAAAGTCGTAGGTAGTAGTATAGAAAAAAACTACAGGTATAAAAAGGAACAAAAAGAAAAATATAAAAGGGTGTCTATCAATCTTTACATAAACTTTTTGAAAAAAACAGGGAAGAAGTTTAGAAGAACTTTCACTTATAAGAATAAATGAAGCAGCTCCAGTAATTGGCGATGTTGCCATGGAAACTATCACTGAAACAATAATAACCGAATCAACGATGATTGGGCACAATCCTTCAACACCAGGAGGAATAGGGGTAGGAGTTGGAATATCTGTTCTTTTTAAATGAAATAGATGATAGCTATATAAATAAAGATGTAATAGCACTTGTTCCAGAAAGTATAGACTTTGAAAGTGCTGCTTTTAAAATCAATCAACTGAATGCAAAAGGAATAAATATAAAAGGAGCTATTATGCAACGAGACGATGCTGTCTTAGTTAATAATAGACTAGATCATAAAATTCCAATAATTGATGAGGTTTTACATTTTGATAGAATTCCTATGAATATGTTAACTGCTCTGGAAGTAGCTGATAAAGGAAAAGTTATTTCAATGTTATCAAACCCTTATGGAATAGCAACTCTTTTTTTAATCTAACTTCAGAAGAAACAAAAATGGTAGTGCCTATTTCAAGAGCTTTAATAGGCAATAGATCAGCAGTTGTTATAAAAACTCCTAAAGGAGATGTAAAGTCAAGAGTTATCCCAGCAGGTTCAATTCATATAGAAGGACAAATGAAGAATAGAGTTGTTTCATTAGATAATGGAGCTGAAGCTATTATGACAGTCCTAGAACAATGTTATCCTGTGATTGATGTCTGGGGGGAAAAAAAGGTACTAATGCTGGTGGAATGCTTGAAAGAGTTAGAATTGTTATGGCACAACTGACTAATCAAGATCCTAAGAACATAAAAAAATTCAAGATTTGTTAGCAGTTAATACTTTTGTTCCACAAAAAAAGTTAAAAGGTGGAATAGCTGAAGAATTCTCTATGGAAAATGCTATTGGACTTGCTGCTATGGTAAAAGCTGATAAACTACAAATGGAAATGATAGCAACGGAGCTACAAAATAAAATAAATAAAAAAGTTGTAGTTGGTGGAGTAGAAGCTGAAATGGCAATCATAGGTGCTTTAACAACACCAGGAACAGCAAAAACCTTTAGCAATAATTGATATGGGAGCAGGTTCAACAGATGCTTCTATAATGACAACTGATGGAACAATATCATCTTGTCACTTAGCTGGAGCAGGAAATATGGTAACTCTACTTATAGATAAAGAATTAGGTATAAACAATATTGAACTTTCTGAAGATATAAAGAAATATCCTTTAGCAAAAAGTGGAAAGTTTATTTCATATAAGACACGAAGATGGAAGTGTACAATTCTTTGAAGAAGCTCTTAATCCTAGTGTATTTGCAAGAGTAGTTATTTTTAAAAAGAAGGTGCTATGATTCCTTTAGATTCTAATCAAAGTTTAGAAAAAAATTAAAAAAATGTAAGAAGAGAAGCTAAGGAAAAAGTTTTTTTGTGACTAATACACTAAGAGCTTTTAAAGAAGGTTATACCTAGTGGAAATATTAGAGATATAGATTATGTGGTATTAGTTGGAGGTTCAGCTCTTGACTTTGAAATACCTCAAATGGTTACTGAAGCACTTTCTCATTATGGAGTAGTAGCTGGAAAGGGTAATATAAGAGGAGTAGAAGGACCAAGAAATGCTGTTGCAACTGGACTAGCTCTATCATATAAGGGGGAATAATGACTATCAGTTTAAGAGAACGCTTAATGAACGAAGAGAAAAACCCCATAGCTATAAATATTTATTATAATAAAAAAACTTAGCTATTGATAAAAGAATAAAAACTATCCTATGTGGTATAGAAGAAGAAGAAATTCCTTTTATACTGATTCCAGATGATGGAGATGATGTAAAAGTCTTAGGAGATAAGGCTGCAAAAATCTTCAAAAATTAGGAGTCGGAATAGGAATAAGTTCAAATAGAGTAACTCTTTATCAAGAAAAAGTTAAGTATAGAAAAAAACCTTTATTTGAATGTAGTCTTAATAGCTCTGATTATATATTAAGAGCAATAGGAACAAATGGAGCAAGACTTATAAAAGGGAATCCATTTATAATAATTTAATCCCTTTTCTCAACTCAAATGAAAGGAGGGAAGAGATGTTAGAGGCACTTGGACTTATTGAAGTAGTCGGATTGGTTGGAGCTATAGAAGCAGCGGATACAGCAAGTAAAGCTGCTGATGTAAAAAGTTATAGGCTATGAATTGACCAAAGGCTCAGGAATGGTTCTTGTAAAAAAATAGTTGGAGGAGTTTCAGCAGTAAAGTCAGCTAGTTGCTGCAGCAAGTATGGCAGCTGAGAGAATATCTCAAGTTGTTAGTAAAGCTTGTCATTGCAAGACCCTCTGATGAATTAGATAAAATTATAAATACTGAAAAAAAAAGAAGTTAAAAAAGAAGAAGTTGTAGTTGAAGAAATCACTGAAGAAGTTGTTGAAAACTAATGAAAATGATGAAGTCAGTGAAATCTTAGAAGAGATTAAAGAAACTCAAGTTACAAAAAAATAATAAAAAAATAAAAAAACAAAAAAATAAAAAAATTAGGAGGAAAAAGATTATGAGTAACGCATTAGGTATGATAGAAACTAAAGGACTTGTTGGAGCTATAGAAGCAGCAGATGCTATGACTAAATCAGCAAATGTTGAATTAGTAGGTTATGAAAAAATAGGTTCAGGACTTGTTACTGTTATGGTTAGAGGAGATGTAGGAGCTGTTAAAGCTGCTGTTGATGCAGGAGCTGCTGCTGCTGAAAGAGTTGGAGAAGTTAAATCTGTTCATGTTATCCCTAGACCTCATACAGATACAGAAAAAAATTATTACCAAAAATTAGATAAGTAATAAGAGGTAAAAAAATGAAAGATATCAGAGGAATTATTAAAGAGGTGTTAGAAGAAATAATTTCCGATGATGTGGTTATAGGAGTTTCAAACAGGCATATACATCTTTCCCAAAAGGACTTAGATGTCCTTTTTGGGAAAGATTATAAACTAAGTAAAATGAAGGATATGAAACAACCTGGGCAATTTGCAACAAATGAAAAAGTAGATATCATAGGTCCTAAGGGAAAATTTACAGGAGTTAGAATAATAGGACCTGTGAGAAAAGAAACCCAAGTTGAAATTTCAATAACTGATAGTTTTAAACTTGGTTTAACTCCACCTATCAGACAATCAGGAGATTTAGAAGGAACACCTGGAATTAAAATAGTAGGACCAATGGGAGAAATAGAAATCTCTAAAGGCGTTATAGTTGCAGGAAGACACATCCATATGCCAAAAATATATAGCTGATATAAGAGGCTATAAAGATGGTGAAATCGTTAAGGTTGAAACTTATGGAGAAAGAAAAATTATCATGTGTAATGTTGTTTTAAGAGTTAGTGATAAAATGGCAAAAGAAATGCACATAGATGTAGATGAGGCTAATGCAGCTGCTTTTAAAAAAATGATGACTATGTAAAAAAATAATCAGAGAATAAGACTGAGGTAGAGATGGAACTAGATAAAAATTATTGAATATATAGTACAAGAAGTTGTTAAAAAAATAAATTCTCAAAAATATAATTGAAGAATTTAGTCCAAAAAGAAAAAAATTCTAGTTGTTATAACTGGAAGCACAAACAACTTAGAACAAATAGTTTTAGAGCTTAGAAAAATTTCTAAAAAAACTATGATTTAAGTTTAGTTTTTTTCTGAGGCTGCAAAAAAATATTATAGATGAGAATGTATTTTTCAGAATTTCATATAATAAAAAGATTTCTCAATTAAAAAAATTATGATGAAATTTTTATCTAAAAAAATGACATTATTCTTCTTCCACTACTTACAAAAAAATACAGTTGCAAAAGCTAGTTGTAGGGAATAAGAGATAATGCTGTTACAAACTTAGTTTCAAAGGCTTTTATTGCTAGAAAAAAAGAGTAATTGCAGCCTATGATTCTTGTATAGTAAATAATGAAGTTCCTTATGCTAAGCTAATAAATTCAAATGTTGAAAAAAACTGAAAAGATTATGGGCTTATCTTTGTACAAGCTAAGGAATTAGCAGACTATATGTTGAATAAAAAAAGATTTAGAAATAAACTCTTTAAGAGAAAAAAATGTAATAGCAGCTAAGGATCTTAAAGATTTATATAATAAGAAAAATTATTATTTCTAAAAAAATACTGTTGTAACTACTTTAGCAAAAAGAAAGAGCCAAAGAAAAATAACATAGTATTTGAAGAAAAAAATAAATGGAGTTGGAGGCTTAATATGTTTCTAGCAAAAAAATAGTAGGAAAAAAATAGTATCTGTAACAAAAAAATGAAAGGCTTACACGGAAAAAAAGATATTGATTGCTGTACCAATTAATATGAATGATGAAGTTATTGGTGGAGAAATAATAAGCCTTGATAATGTTGGGGCTGGGATAGGAGATAAGGTTCTTATAGCAAATGGTGATGTTGCAAGATTTGCCTTTGATGATGTAAAAAGACTATCCAATAGACTCGGCAATAATTTCTATAGTTGACAGTGTTGAGCAATCTTAGGTGGTTAAGATGAATATAAACTTAATAAAGAATTATATTGAAAAAAAGCTGATTTTGATGAAAACATCATCTTCAACACTGACATTAATACTGCTTTTAGAAAAAAAGTATTTCTAATAATATAGATGAAGTCATAGAACTTATTAGAAAAAGTTGATAAGTTTATAGATAATCAAGACTTTTTCAAATATATTAAAAAGAGCTTTCTAAAAAATTTTTTTACTTATAAAAGATAGAAAAAAATATCTTTTGAAACTAAAAAAATATAGAGAGCTGCACTCTAAAAATATTCTAATGTTCTTTCCTTAGATGACGAATATAAAAATCCCAGAAGAAAATGAAGAAGTCTTGATGGCCTATCTTCTATATATAATTACAAAAAAGATTCAAAGAAGATTCAACTTTCTTTCTAAGAATAGAGAAATCAAAGTGGAACTTTTTAGATTATATAAGTAAAAAGCCGTGATTTTCTTCCATATTATGTATAAATTTTTTTACAAGAAAAAGTTATGATTAAATATGTTGTAGAACTTATTTCTGAGAAAGTTATCTTCAATGGAGATAGATAGTAATTTATCTTTGGAAAAAAAGCTAGAAAAAAATTATTAGAGCTGGACAAAAAGAAAGCAAAAAGAAATGAATCTTGCAGCTGTCTTTGCTGTTGTAAATTCAGAAGGGAATTTAATAATAGAAGAAAGAATGGACAATGCAATATTAGTAAGCGTTGAAGTTGCATATAAAAAAAGCTTATACTGCTGCTGCACTAAAAACTAAATACTGCAGATTTAACCCCATTAGTTCAACCAGGAGCTATGTTCTATGGACTACAATCAGATCCTAAATATATAGTTTTTTTGGTGGAGGTATGCTTTTAAAAAGTTGATGGAAAAAAATAGTTGGAGCAGTAGGAGTAAGTGGTGGAAGTGCTCAAGAAGATATGGAAATAGCAAAAAGCCTGTGTAGATGCTTTTGAAACTATTTAATTGAGAGGAGAACTTATGGAATTAGAAGTAAAGAACATAGAAGAAATAGTAGACTTGATAATGAAAAAAATGACTGAAAGCAATGTCTCTGTTTCTTATGATTCTAAAAAAATGGTGTCTTTGAGGATGTAGATGTAGCTATAGCTGAAGCTAAAAAAGGCTCAAACAATTCTATTTTTCTTCAAAATTAGAATTAAGAGAAAGAATAATATCTTCAATAAGAGAAACAATGAGATCTCATATCACTGAACTATCAGAACTCGCTGTAAAAGAAACTGGTATGGGAAGAGTGAAAGATAAAGAGCAAAAAAATAGAGTTGCTATTGATAGAACACCAGGTTTAGAAGATTTAAAGGCTTTTGCTTTCAGTGGAGATGATGGACTTACTGTCATGGAATTCTCTCCTTATGGAGTGATTGGAGCTATAACTCCTTCAACAAATCCAAGTGAAACTGTAATTTGTAATTCTATTGGAATGATAGCTGCAGGAAATGCAGTGATATTTGCACCTCATCCTGGAGCTAAAAGAACTTCAATTAGAACAGTGGAATTAATAAATGAAGCTATCAAAAAAGTAGGTGGTCCTGAAAACCTAGTTGTAACTATTTCAGAACCAAGTATAGAAAATACTGAAAAAATAATAGCAAACCCTAATATTAAAATGCTTGTTGCTACAGGAGGACCTGGAGTTGTTAAAACTGTTATGTCTAGTGGTAAAAAAGCTATAGGGGCAGGAGCAGGAAATCCTCCAGTTTTAGTTGATGAAACTGCTGATATAGAAAAAAAGCTGCTAAAGATATAATTGATGGTTGTAGTTTTGATAACAACCTTCCTTGTACAGCTGAAAAAGGAAGTTATTGCAGTTGATTCAATAGTAAATTATTTAATTTTTGAAATGCAAAAAAATGGAGCTTATCTTTTAAAAAGATAAAGAACTTATAGAAAAAGTTAGTATCTTTAGTTTTAAAGAATAATTCTCCAGATAGAAAAATATGTTGGAAAAGATGCTAAATATATTCTTAAACAATTAGGAATAGAAGTGGGAGATGAAATCAGAGTTATAATTGTTGAAACTGATAAAAAAATCACCCATTCGCAGTTGAAGAATTATTGATGCCTGTTCTTCCAATAGTTAAAGGTTAAAGATGCCTTAGAAGGAATTAAAGTTGCGAAAAGAATTAGAAAGAGGTCTAAGACATACAGCTATAATTCACTCTAAAAAAATATTGATATCTTATCAAAATATGCAAGAGAAATGGAAACAACTATCCTTGTTAAAAATGGACCTTCTTATGCTGGAATAGGAATAGGTGGAGAAGGACATGTAACATTTACAATAGCCGGACCAACAGGAGAAGGACTTACATCTGCTAGAAGTTTTCGCAAGAAATAGAAGATGTGTTCTTGTTGGAGGATTCTCAATAAAAATAACTAATAATACAAAAACTTATAAGGAGAGTGTTGGTTGAGATTAAGTAGTTTTATATAATTACATTTTCTAATTGACACTCTCTATTTATCTAAGGAGGATTACTATGAGTAACATGAGCATGTATATTGGAGAATTTGTAGGGACGACATTGTTATTATTATTAGGTAATGGTGTAAATATGACTTGTAGCTTAAAACATAGTTATGGTAAAGGTGCAGGTTGGATAGTAACTACTTTTGGTTGGGGATTTGCAGTTATGATACCAGCCTATATTACAGGTTGGGTATCTGGAGCACATATGAATCCAGCTTTAACTATTGCCCTAGCAGTAACAGGTAAATTCCCTGGTGCATTAGTTCCAGGTTATATAGTTGCACAAATGTTAGGTGGAATCGCTGGAGCAACTTTAGCTTATCTTGTTTACAAAGTTCAAATGGATGAAGAACCAGAAGCAGGAGTAAAACTTGGAGTCTTCTCAACAGGACCTTCTATTGATGCTCCTATATGGAATATTGTTACTGAAATTATTGCTACTGCACTACTATTAATAGGAGTATTAGCTATAGGTTATGGAGAAGTTGGAATTCAATCTGGTAATGGAGCTTTATTTGTTGGACTTCTAATAGTTCTTCTAGGTATGGCAACAGGAGGAGCAACAGGATATGCTCTTAACCCTGCAAGAGACTTAGGCCCAAGAATAGCTCATGCTATCCTTCCTATAAAAAGGTAAAGGAGGATCTAACTGGAAATATTCTTGGATACCAGTTGTAGGACCAACTATAGGTGCAATTTTAGGTGTTGTAATCTTTGATGCATTCTTAGCAGCTGTTTTATAAAAAGTATAAATAAAAAAATGGTGTTGATAATTTTTTTATCAACACCATTTTAAATATAATCTATTAATTTTTAATAAAGGGAGTGTTTTATTATTAGAAATCTTTTTTTCTCTTTTAAGATTTCTCCTGTATTAGCATCAATTAAGAAATTCTCTATCTGCAAATCCTTCAGCAATTTCTACATCATATACTAATACACCATTTTTTTATGTTTTAATTCAATTTCTTTAAATTTTTCCATTTTTAGAATTTTTTTAATGCAATTTCTTTTTGCTTTTTTTCATAAGAAATTTTTTTGGTTCATTTACTGATTTAGCTTTTTCCAGCTCCTTTTTTTGTTCTTGTTCAAATTTTACTATTGCTCCTGTTTCAGCATCTATTTTCATAGTCATTTTTCAATATTTCCATTCATTACTTCAACTTCATAAACCATTCTTCCTTTTTTTCTCTGTCTAGTTTGAATTTAGTTATTTGTCCACCTTGTGCTTCTTTTTAAAAGCTATGTCCTTTGCTTGTTGTTCACTTATTGCTGCTAAAGCACTTGTTGAAAAATCCTATACTTCCTAAAAATTATTGCTCCTACTATTAGTATTTTTTTCATTATAAATCTTCTCCTCTTTTTTTATTTTATATTATTTTATTTTTTTCTTTCTATACTCTAATTATAATTCATGATTATGAATTATAAATGAATACTTTTGTTTTATTTTTTTATTTTTTTTATATTATTTTTTTGTAAATCATTATTTTTCCCTATTTTAGAGATGGATATTCTCTATATATGATGGCTTGAGAGAAATTTTATAAACTTTCTCTCAAGCTCTTGTACAACAAATATACACAAAGTAAAAATGAATACTAAATGAAAAACACTCTATCTTTTTTTAACACATATTTTTATTTTACATATAAGTCTCAAAAAAATGATATAATATTTTATAATATAATGTTTTATTTTATCATAATATAGTAAGGAAGTATAGAATGAAAAAAATTTTTAATAACTGGTGCAAGCTCTGGTATAGGAAAAAGAGCTTGCTATAAATTTAACAGATAAAACAAATGAGCTTTTTTTATTAGCAAGATCTATAGATAAGTTAGAACTTTTAAAAAAAGACTTAGAAGAAAAAAATCCTTCACTAAAATGTGAATGTATAAAAATATGATTTAAGTGATATAGAGAACTTAGATAAAAATCATTGAAAAATTATGATATAGATTTACTTATTAATTGTGCAGGCTTTGGAAAGATTACAGATTTTTTTCAAAAATTAAGTGATAAGGAAGATTTAGATACTATCAATGTAAATTTTATCTCTCCCTATGTTACTGACAAAAAAATATTCTGAAAAAAATTTTTTTACAAAAAGGGACAAGGAATAATTTTTAAATGTCTGTTCAACTGCTGCCCTATATCAACATCCATATATGGCGATATATAGTTCAACTAAGTCAGCTCTTTTACATTATTCTTTAGCACTTGATGAAGAGCTACATAATAAAAAAATAAGAATGTGAGAGTTCTATCTGTCTGTCCTGGTCCAACTGCAAGTAACTTTTTTTGACAAGGATATACAAGCTAAAATTTGGAAGTTCTCAAAAAAATTTATGATGAGCTCTGAAGATGTAGCTAAAAGAATTATAAAAAAATAATTGAAAAGAAAAAAAGATTTTCTATAATAGGTTTTTAGAAACAAGCTTTCTATGTTTCTCCTAAATCTTTTACCTGCTTCTTTTACAATTAAGACTAGTAGGTTCAGTATTAAAAAAAGGTGATTAAATGGTAGACTTATTTTATTTTTTTACTGACAATAACAATAATTTTACTTATTTTAAAAATTGTTCTTTTCTTTTGCTTATTTCTATAAAATAGATAAGCTTGAAAAAGACTGAAATAGATGAAAAAGAAATATACTGTGCTTCAACCCATTCTATCAGGAGATCCTAGACTTGAAGAAGATTTAAAAGCTAATTTAAAAAAATACTATTGATATGAATTTTCATATGGCTTGTTGATAAAAAGCGATAAAGTAGCTATAGATACAGTTGAAAATATTTTTAAAAGATAAAAAAATTATTCAAATAGAATTGAAGTCTATTACTTAGATGATGTTCCCTCAGGAGTTAAATCCTAAAGATATTTAAACTCGCTCAAGTTGTAGACAAAAATTAAAAACTGAGTATTCTATAATTTTTAGATGATGATGCTGTAATAGACAGAAAAAAATTAGATGAATTGAGTGTATATGAAAAAGATAAATCTGAATGGATAGCAACAGGAATTCCTTTTTAATTATAATATTAAAGGTTTTTTTATTCAAAAATTAATTTCAGCCTTTATCAATTCTAATTCTATTTTTTTCATATTTTTTTCTTTATCATTTTTTTAAAAAGAAAAATAAGACTATAAATGGAATGTTCTATATTTTAAGAACTGATATTTTAAAAAAATATTCAGCCTTTTGAGGAGATAAAAATATTGGCTTTGTGATGACTTTAGCTCTAGCAACTTATCTACTTTCAAAGAAGGTAAAAAAATCATACAAAGTACGATTTTTTTGTAATGTTAGAAATACAGTTCCAAGCTTAAAGAAAGATATATACTTCTTATGAAAAGATGGTTGCTATTTAGCAATGTATATATGAAAAATGCTTTTTTTCTACAAAAATTTTTTTATTTATAATATTGCTTCCTACTTTATTACCAACTATTTTATTATTTTTTTTAGTTTCTATTTAGGTATAGATTATTTGGTGATAGTACTTAATCTTTTTTTATAGGAAAAAAATTGCACTATTTCATATAGTAAGAATTTTTTTATTTATCAAGTTAAGGAACAAGAAAAATTCTTCTAAAAAAATCTTTATTTACTTTTTTTCACCTCAAACTACTGAAATTCTATATGAATTGCTAAGTGAATTTTTATTACCTTTTATGTTAATATATACTCTTTTAACTCCTCCTGTAATCCTATGGAGAAATAAAAAAATCAGAGTTAAAGATGGGAAGATACACTATGAAATTTAAAGAATATTTAGAAAAAAATTAGAGAGTTTAGATGTTTCAAAAAAACTCTTTTAAAAAGAAGATAAAATAGTCTTTGTTATAAGTGGAAGTAGCAATCTAAAAACTGCTGCCTTAGAGCCTGATAGATTTGAGATATTAAATATTTTTTTAAAGAATTTGGCTATAAGGTGATAAACTCTAACTTTCCTTATAATGAAGATTTTTCCCATACAATGAGTTTGAAGATATCAATATCCTAGAGGCTAGTTTATCCAATATCATTTACTATCCTCATACTCTTTTTTTAATAAAAAGATTTGAAAAAGAGATTTTTAAGACATTTAGAGCCTATAAAAATCTTTAAAAAGATGTCATTATTATTTCTCAAAGTTCAGGTTTAAATGTATGGAAAAAAATTTATGGAGCTATCAGGCTTCAACAATGAAAAATATTAAAAATGTTTGCATTAGGGTCCTGTTGGAAAAAGGCTATGGTAAACTAAATAATGTGATAGTTCTTAAAGGGAATTTTTGATATCTATAGTTGGCTTTTTAGATTTTCATAAGTTTGATAAAAATAGTTAATTGCGGACATTTAGGATATTTTTAAAGATAGAAAGGTTAAGGAAATAATCTATGAATACTTACAAAGAAAAAAACTTAAAATTGCAGTTGTTGCTCCTCCTTTCAGTGGACATCTTTATCCAATTTTAGAATTAGTTTTTGCCTTTATTAAAGAAAAATGATAAATACGATATCTGTGTTTACACAGGCTTTTAAAAAGAAAGAAGTTGTTGAAAAGATTAGGTTTTTCCTGTAAAAAATTTTTACTTGAAGATAGACCTGATGTCTTTTGAAAAATATATCTGATACAGATAAAAAAACTAATCCTATCATAGCTTACAAGCAATTTAAGGAAAAACTTTAGGACTTATGCCTAAAAATTATAAAGGAGATGGAAGATTATTTTAGTAAGGATAAACCTGACATAATTGTAGCAGACTTTATTGCTGTTCCTGTTTGTTTTGTTTCTAAAAAAATTAAATATCCCTTGGATTACAAGTATTCCTACTCCCTTTGCCATAGAAAAATAAGACAACAAGCCCTGCCTATGTCGGTGGACTATATCCAAGAGATAGTTTTATCTTTTAAGTTAAGAGATAAATTTGCTCGTAGATTTATTAGAACTTTTTAAAAAAATTACTTTTGCTTTTATACTAAGAAAACAATTAAAAAGAATTAGATTTTATATTGTATAATGAAAAGGGAGAAGAAAATATCTATTCTCCTTACTCAATACTTGCTTTAGGGTATGAAAGAGATTGAATTTCAGAGATGATTTTTCCTAGTCAATTTTCTTGGGCTGGACCCTTGTTGTTCATCTCTTTTCAAAGATAGTGCAAAAATTTGAGTTTGAAACTAAGTTTGAAAAAAATCATATTACTGACTAAGGGAACTCATTTAAAATGGGCTAAGAATTCTATAATTGATATAGCTAGAGAACTTTCTCAAAAAAATATCCAAACTACCTATTTGTTGTTTCATTGGGATCTTATTTAGAAAGAGAAAAAGGAAATTATAAAAAGAAAAGAATTTACAGATATATCATTATTTAGATTATGATGAAATTTTTACCTAAGGTTGACTATGTAATTCATCATGGTGGAGCAGGCATACTTTTACTCTTGTATTAAACATAACAAGCCTGCTGTTATTATTCCTCATGATTATGATCAATTTGATTATGGGAGTGAGAGCAGATTTAGCCGAGATTGCTTTTGTATGCAAATTTAAAAATCAAAGAAATCTATTTTAAAAAGCCTTTGATAAAAATGCTAGAAAGAAAAGAATGGAGAAATTTAGAAAAATTATCAAAAAGCTTTCAATAATTATTCACCTAGTGACTTATTAGAAAAAAAGAAATTGATCAGAATTTTTGAAGGGGGTAGAAAAGTGAAAAATTTTACTTACAGGAGCTACAGGATTTTTTTAGGAAAAATATGTAATAGATGAATTAAAAAAATAACTCTTACCAAGTTGTTGCCTTTGGTAGAAATGAAAAGATAGGAAAGACATTAATTGATGAAAAATGTTGAATTTTTTTAAGGGTGATATAGATAATTTAGATGACTTATATAAGGCTTCTCAAGATTGTTCAGCAGTTATCCATGCCGCAGCTCTTTCTACTGTTTGGGGACTATGGGAAGACTTCTATAATGTAAATGTTATTGGAACAAAAAAATATCGTTCAAGTCTGTGAAGAAAAAAATTAAAAATTAGTTTTTTTGTTTCATCTCCAAGTATATATGCAGGAGCAAAGGATCAATTAGATGTCAAAGAAGATGAAGCACCTAAAGAAAAATGATTTAAACTACTATATAAAAAAAGTAAGATTATGGCAGAGAATATAATTAAAAGCTTCTAATCTTGACTATATGATAATTCGCCCTAGAGGACTATTTGGTATAGGCGATACTAGTATAATTCCAAGACTTTTAGAATTAAATAAAAAAATGGGTATTCCTCTTTTTGTTGATGGGAAACAAAAAGATAGATATAACTTGTGTTGAGAATGTTGCCTATTCTTTAAGATTGGCACTAGAAAACAAAGAACATTCAAGAGAAATTTACAATATAACTAATGGTGAGCCTATAGAATTTAAAGAAATTTTAACTTTGTTCTTCAATGAAATGGGAACTGAAGGAAAGTATTTAAAATGGAACTATAATTTAGTCTTACCTTTAGTTTCATTTTTTTAGAGAAGGTCTATAAGTTATTTAGAATAAAAAAAGAGCCTCCTATAACTAAATACACTCTATATTTAATGAAATATAGTCAAACTTTAAATATTGATAAGGCTAGAAAAGAATTAGGGCTATTCTCCAAAGATGTCTATATTAGAAGGAGTTAAAAAAACTATGTCGAACACAGTAAAAAAATGATAGAAAAAAAGTTGATTATTTTACTTGTGGCTATTGTACCAATGATTTAAAAAAAGAGTTTTTTTAAAGGTTTTTGATAAGACAATAGTCAATTTTAATGCAGGAGTTTTTTTGATAAAACATAAGGAAAAAGGGCTATATACTCTATGATACTGGCTATTCTATGGATATTTTAAAAAAATAATCTTAAATATTTTTTTATACAGATTTGCTAATCCTATAACTTTAAAAAAAGGAAGATATGATAGACTATCAACTTAAAGAAAAAGGTATAAGTCCAGATGAAATCAAATATATTATTATTTCTCATCTACATCCTGACCATATTGGAGGCTTAAAATTTTTTTCCGAATTCTTACCTAATTTTTAACCAAAACTTGCTATAATGATTACAAGTTAAAAAAGGGATAGTCTATTAATTTTTTTGATGAATTATTACCAGAAGATTTTGAAAAAGAGATTAATAATAATAGATGACTATAAAGAAAAATACTCAATTTCCTTATAGAGAAAGTTGTGATTTATTTTTCTGATTTATCTATGTTTCTTGTGGAAGTAAGTGGACATACTAAGGGGCAAGCTTGTTTATTTCTACCTGAAGATAATTTATTTCTTGCTGCTGATGTATGTTGGGGGACAGATTTTTTTACCTTTTACAGAAAAAAATGAAATGGCTTCCTAGAAAAAAATTCAAAAATAACTTTGAAGAATATAAAAAAAGGTACTAGTTTATTAGAAAAAAATTAATAGAGGATAAAAATTTCAGTCATCGTTAGCCATGACAAAAAAAGAAAAAAATAATAGATATACTAAAAAAACTATTGAATAATTTAAAAAAATAATTCATTACTGGGTAAAACTTTAAAAAATTTTTCTTTGAAAGATTTAAATAATTTCTAATTATATATAGCGATTACTTGCCAGCCTATAATGTTTCTGGAGCTCACAAAGGCTCCCTCAACATTATAGGACGTCGCAGTAATCTTATCAAATTTATTAATTATTTACTTCAAAGAAAATTTTTCATATTGAACTTATAATATAACTCATTTATTTTTTTAAATTTTTTTGCTTATTATTTTTTTCTTTTTTTAATACAAAGGGAGGGAGGATAAAATGAATAAAAATTTTTGAAAAATTGTATCAACTTTTATTAAAGTTAGATATTTTTTTCTAAGTGGACTTCAAGAGATAAACTTTTTAAAAATATCAAGATGAACAAGTTGAAAAAAACATTTTAAAATTTTTTTAAAAAGAAAAATTCACCATATTTTAAAAACTCATCAAATCACAGATGACTTCACTATGAATAAAGCATTTATGATGGAAAAATTTTGATAAACTTAACACCTTTGGGTGTAAAAAAAGATGAGGCTATGGAAATTGCTTTTAAATAGTGAAAAAAACTAGAAATTTTCAGTCAAAAAAATACAAGGATATTTCAGTAGGTTTGTCATCAGGTACATCTGGTCATAGAGGAATGTTTATAACAACTCTTGAAGAACAAGGTACATGGGCAGGAACAATTCTTGCTAAGATGCTACCTAAAAAAATGATATCTTCGGACATAAGATAGCATTTTTTTCCTAAGAGCAGATAATGATTTATATAAAACTATAAATTCATTTTTTTAATAAGTTTAGAATACTTTCGACACTTTTTAAAGACATAGATGAGCATGTTGAAAGATTAAATAAATATCTACCAACTATGATAGTTGCTCCTCCCTCATTACTTTTTAGTTCTTGCTAAAAAAATTGAAGAAGGAAAAATTAAAAAGTTTCTCCAAGAAGACTTATTTCAGTTGCCGAAATTTTTAGAAAAAGGCTGATGAAGAATATATAAAAAAACAATTTAATTTAAAAAAATAATACATCAAATTTATCAAGCTACTGAAGGTTTCTTAGCTTGTACTTGTGAGTATGGGCATTTACATCTCAATGAAGATTTAATAAAATTTGAAAAAGCAGTATATAGATGAAAAAAAGATTTTTATCCAATAATTACTGATTTTAGAAGAACTAGCCAACCTTTTGTAAAATATTATCTAAATGATATCTTAGTTGAAAATAATGAGCCTTGTGAATGTGCTTCAGTTTTACAGAGAATAGAAAAAGATAGAAGGGCGTTCAGATGATATTTTCAAATTCACTAATAAGTTTGGAAAAGAAAATTGTAGTCTTTCCCTGACTTTTATTAGAAGAACTATACTTTTTGTTGAAAAATATAAGAGAGTATCAAGTCTTTCAAATAGATAATAAACTATTAGAAGTTGCTATTTTAAATGTAACTGATAGACAAAAAAAGAATTAGTAAAAAAATGAATTTAATAAATTATTCACTTCTTTAAATATTGAAAAATATTGAAATCAAATTTATTAACTACGAAATAGATAAAAACCAAAAAAATTAAAAAAAGAATAGTGAGGAAGGTAGAAAAAAATGAGAAGAATAAAAATTTAAAGGATATGGAGTAGTATTACCTAAAAAAATACAGTTAGTTTTTAAAGGAGCATATTCGTTACAGAATAAGTGAAGGAGAAACTCAACTTTCACTTGCTGTTACTGCCTGTGAAAAAAAGCCTTAAAGAATTCTAATATTTCTATAAATGATATTGATTGTATAGTTTCAGCTTCTGCTGTTGGTGTACAACCCTATACCTTGTATGGCAGCCTTAATTCATGAAAAAGATTGCAAAAGGAACTTCTATTCCTGCACTTGATATAAATACAACTTGCACAAGTTTTTATAACAGCTTTAGATACTATGTCTTATCTTTTTAGAAGCTGGAAGATATGAAAGAGTATTGATTGTTTCTTGTGATGTTGCTTCATCAGCATTGAATCCTAATCAAAAAGGAAAGTTTTCAACTTTTTCAGTGATGGAGCAGTAGCCTTTGTTGTAGAAAAAAATCTGATGAAGAAATAGGAATCATAGACTCTATATTAAAAAAACTTGGTCTGAAGGAGCACATTCAACGGAAATTCGTGGTGGTCTAAGTAATTTCCATCCCTAAATATTATTCTGAAAAGTACAAAAGAAGAATATATGTTTGATATGAATGGAAAAAAAGTATTCTAGCTCTTTGTATTAAAGAAATACCTGAGATGTTTAAAGAATTTTTTTAGAAAATAACAAGATGAAAGTATCTGATATTGATATGGTAGTTCCACACCAAGCCAGCGTTGCTATGCCAGTAGTTATGCAAAAAATTAGGAGTACCTAAAGGTAAATTTATAGATGAAGTTAAAGACTTTGGTAATATGGTTTCTGCTTCTGTCCCTATGACTCTAGCCCATGGATTAGAACAACAAAAAAATTAAAAAAATGGTGATATAATATTACTTACAGGTACTGCTGCTGGGCTTACTACAAATATGATGTTAATAAAAAAATCTAAAAAAAGGGAGATTTAACAATGTTAAGAGAAGATGGGAGAAAAATTTAACGAAGAAAGAAAAAAATTAAAAATTACTAAGGATGTAAATATCTATGCAGAAGGCTCTGTTTTTGATAGAAGTAGGAAATACAAAAAGTTATCTGCACTGCCTCTGTAAGTGAAAAAAAGTTCCTCCATTTTTTTAAGAGGAACAGGAAAAAGGTTGAGTTACTGCCGAATACTCTATGTTACCTAGAGCTACAAATGAAAGAAACCAAAGAGAAGCTAGTAAAGGTAAAATTAACAGGTAGAACTGTTGAAATCCAACGACTTATTGGTAGAGCCTTAAGATCGGCTATAGACTTAGAAAAGTTAGGTGAAAGACTTATAACTATCGACTGTGATGTTATCCAAGCTGATGGTGGAACAAGAACAACTTCAATAACTGGTGGTTATGTTGCACTTGCTCTTGCTATAAAAAAATTATTAAAGGATGAAATCTTAGAAGAAAAATCCTTTAATTGCAAATGTTGCTGCCATAAGTGTAGGAAAAAAATAGATTCTGAATTGATGGTAGATTTAAAATATTCGGAAGATTCAGCTGCTGAAGTGGATATGAATGTTATTATGAATAAAAAAAGGTGAATTCATTGAAGTTCAAGGAACAGGTGAAGAAAGCACATTTACAAGAGCTGAATTAAATGGACTTTTAGACTTTGCTGAGGCTTCTATAAAAAAAGAATTATAGACTTACAAGATAAGGTCATAGAACAAGAAAAATTTAAAAAAATATTTCTAGCAACTGCTAATAAGCATAAAATTGATGAAATATCTGATATTTTTTTCAGGTATAGAAAATATTGAAATTCTTTTCAATAAATGATGGGATAGAAATCCCAGAAGTTATTGAAGATGGAACAACTTTTGAGGAAAAATTCAAAGAAAAAGGCAATAGAAATTGCTAGATTCTTAAATATGATTACTATTGCTGATGATTCTGGTCTTTGTGTTGAGGCATTAAATGGTGAACCTGGTGTATATTCGGCTAGATATAGTGGAACAGGTGATGATTCAAAAAAATAACGAAAAAAACTTATTGAAAAATCTAAAAGGTATAGAAAAATAGAAAGGCTAAATTTGTTTCTGTTATAACTTTAGCAAAAACCTAATGGAGAAACTTATTCTTTTTGAAGGAGAAATTCTTGGTACCATCATTGATAATCCAAGAGGAAATACTGGTTTTGGTTATGACCCACATTTTTATGTAGAAGAATATCAAAAAAACTTTAGCTCAACTACCTGAACTAAAAAAATAAAATTAGTCACAGAGCTAAAAGCATTAGAGAAATTGAAGAAAGAACTAAAAAAATATCCTTTTTATAACAAGTGTTCTCAAATAATAATATTTTTTTATATTTTGATAAAAAAATAATTGACTTATAGATATATTTATTATAGAATATATAGAGAATAATTTATTTAGGGGGTACTACTATGAAAAAAATTTTTACTTGCTTTTAATGTTATTAGGAGCTGTTTCAGCTGTTGCTGCAACTAAGTCTGCTCCAAAAATCTCAATATCCTGATGGAACTTATAGAGGACTATATATTTCAAAAACAAGATACTGAGGTTGAAGTTCAATTTGATTTAAAAAGATGATGTAATAACTAAAAATTACTTACAGAGCTTTACATTACAAAGGTCATGACTGGTTAAAAGAAGATGAATATGTTGCTAAAAAAATGATGGATATATGAAACTTCTTGAAAGAATAACTAATAAAAAAATACAAGATGTTATGCCTACTATGTATAACTCTGAAGAAATAGAAAAAAAGGTGGAGCAACTGTAAGAGAAATGAAAGTTAGATCTGCTCTACAATATGGTCTAAACTTAGGACCTTTTAGATTACCTAAAAAAAGAAGCTAAATAGATCTTAATAAAAGCTAATGATTTCCTAAATAAAAATCCCTTTATCATAGAGGGATTTTTATTTTACCTTTCTGGTAAAGAATGTTATAATAAATCAATAATGAAATTATAGAAAAGGAATTATTTTTACTCATTATTTAATTTACAATATTAAAAATTTTTAGATGGAGGAACAGAATGACTAAGAAAAAAATAGTTATAGGTGTTATTGGTTCAGACTGTCATACAGTAGGTAATAAAAATAATTCATAATAAATTGGAAGAAAGTGGTTTTGAAGTGGTAAATATTGGTGCTTTATCACCTCAAATAGACTTTATAAATGCAGCTCTCGAAACAAATTCTGATGCAATTATTGTTTCTTCAATCTATGGTTATGGTGAATTAGATTGTCAAGGTATAAGAGAAAAAAATGTGATGAATATGGTCTAAAAAGATATACTTCTATATGTTGGTGGAAACATAGCTTCAAGCAATGAAGATTGGGAAAAAAACTGAAAAAAAGATTTAAAGAAATGGGCTTTAATAGAATATATAAGCCAGGAACTCCAATAGAAGAAACTATAAGTGATCTCAAAAAAAGATTTTTAAACTTTAAGATACCTTATATAGAAAAAGATTACTTGCCAGCCTATAATATTTCTGGAGCTCCACAAAGGCTCCTTCAATATTATAGGACGTCGCAGTAATCTTATTCAGGAAAAACAGTTTAAAAATTTTTTTATTTCGATATTCAATATAAGGAAAGGTGTGAAAAAAATGAGTAGCCGTATTTATCTTAGCATAGATTTTGGTAGTACATATACAAAAATTGACTGCAATAGATTTAGATAAGGAGGAAATTATCTCCACAGCAAGAGCAATGACAACAGTTAAAACTAATGTTTTAACTGGTTTTAATATAGCTTTTGAAAAATTAACAAAAAGACTTAAAAAAATAAATTGAAAGACTATGAAATAGTAAAAAAAGTGGCTTGTTCTTCAGCAGCTGGAGGTTTAAAAAAATTATAGCTATTGGTCTAGTTCCTGAATTGACTACTGAGGGCTGCTAAAAAAAGCAGCTTTAAGTTCAGGTGGAAGAGTTGTAAAGACTTATGCTTTTAGACTAAGTCCTGAAGATATAGAAGAAATATCTTCCATTGATTATGATATTCTACTCTTAACAGGTGGAACAAATGGTGGAAATAGAGAATATATCTTAGATAATGCCAAAACTTTAGCAGAAAAATAAAAATACAAAAAAACCTATTATAATTGCTGGTAATGAAGAAGTCAAAGAAGAAGTTGCTAAAATTTTTTTAAATCTCATAATATAGAATTCTATACTAGTGAGAATGTTATGCCTGTTGTAAATAAAATTAATGTGCTTCCTGTTAAAGAAGTTATAAGGGAAGTTTTTTTATGAGAAAATATAATCAAGGCTAAGGGTATGGAAAGTATCCAAAAAAATTGTTGGTAATATAATAATGCCAACTCCAACTGCTGTTATGAAGGCAGCTGAAATTTTTTTTCAAAAGATAATAATGACATTATTGTTATTGATATAGGTGGGGCAACAACTGATATACATTCTATTGGAGCAGGTCTACCAAAAAGCTAATAATATTCAATTAAAAAGGTATGGAAGAACCTTATTCAAAAAAAGAACCGTTGAAGGTGATTTAGGAATGAGATATTCAGCTCTTGCTCTTTATGAAGCCACTAGTCTAAACAAGATTAGAGAATACCTAGGTAGTAAAGATTCTAAAAATTAATATAAGAGAAAAATTTTTGAGTTTAGACATGAAAAATCCTGATTTTGTGTCTGAAACGGAAGATGATATAATTTTTGATGAAATGATGGCTATGTTATGCACTGAAATTGCTATAGATAGACATGTTGGTACTTTAGAATCTATTTTTTTCACCTATGGGGACTCTTTTTTTGTTCAAAGTGGAAAAAGATTTAACAGATGTAAAAATATGTGATAGGAACAGGTGGTATAATAAATAATAGTAGAAATCCTAAAAAAATATTAGACTTAAGTTTATATAACGAGAATAATCCTTTAGAGTTAAAAACCTAAATATCCTAAATTTTTTTAGTGGATAAAACTTATATTATGTCGGCTATGGGCTTACTTGCTAGTGATTATCCAGACATAGCATACAGAATAATGAAAAAAATATCTTGTAGAAATATAATGGAGGAATTTAAATGTCTATAACATTTAAAAAAATTGATAAAGAAGATTTTCTAGAGATGAGAAGAAATTTTTTTAGAGAGCTATAAAAAAATTTAGATGACTTTGATTTAGATACTGCTATTAGATTTCATAAGTCATTACCAGACTATAAAAAAATTTTTCAAAAAGATGCTAGAAAAAAATCTATACAAGATAATAGAATTGTAACAGAGGCATACAGTAAAGAAACTCTATTAGAAGATTTAATAAAAAAACTTAAACTCTCTTCATAGAGTGGGTCAAGCCGATTTTCTTTCAATTATAATAGATTCTCACACTAGAGAAAAATCATTATGAAAAATGCTAGAACAATATTAGAAGATTCTATAAAAATCTAATAAATCGCTATTAAATGGCTTTCCTTTAGTAAATTACGGAACAAAACTTGCTAGAAAAAAATTATAAATGATGTAGAGCTTCCATTACAAATAAAAACATGGCTCAGCTGATGCAAGATTATTAGCTGAATTTTTTTACTCTTGGGTGGTTTTTTTCAGCTTTTTGATGGTGGTGGTATTAGTCATAATATACCTTTTTAATAAGTCTGTACCATTAAAAAGATAGCTTAGAAAAATTGGAAATATGTTGATAGACTCGTTGGACTTTTATGAAGAAAAATGGTATAAAAAAATAAATAGGGAAATTTTTTTCTCCACTTACAGCTACACTTGTTCCACCAGCAATTTCTAATTCTATTCAAATTTTTAGAAACTTTACTTGCTATTGAACAGGGAGTAAAAAAATATAAGTATAGGTATTGCTCAATATGGAAATATAACTCAAGATATTGCTTCTTTATTAGCAGTCCAAGAGCAAATTCAATTCTATTTAGATAAGTTTTTCTTTTAAAGATATTCATATTTCAACTATCTTTAATCAATGGATAGGGGGCTTCCCTGAAGATGAATTAAAAAGCTTATTCTTTAATTTCATATTCAGCAACTATCGCTCTTTTTTTACTAAAGCCAATAGAATTTTTTTATTAAAAAAATATAGATGAGTATTCTAAAAAAATTCTCTAGGTAACACCATGATTAATTCTCTAGTTTTTAACTAAAAACTATTTTAGATATTGGTAATAGTCAAAAATTTTAATAACTATGAAGAAATCATTTTTTTGAAAAAGGAACAGATAAAAAAAGAAACAAGCCAAATAATAGAAAAAGTTTTTTTCAATATGTGATGGAGATTTAAGAAAAAGCAATTGTTGAAGCTTTTTGCTAATGGAATAATTGACATCCCCTTTGCTCCTTCAAAAATATAATATAGGAAAAAAATGATGCCAGCAAGAGATAAAGAAGGTATGATAAGATATTTAGATATCGGAAATCTTCCTTTTGAAACTTCAACACAAGAATTTCATTACAACAAAAATTAAAGAAAGAGCTATAAACGAAAATAGAGAAATAGACTTTCAAATGACTATAGATGATATTTTTTTTGCTATGAGCCAAGGTAAATTAATAAATAAAAAAAGTCGTGAATAAATTTACATCACGACTTTTTTTTTAATTATCAATTTTTACCTATTAGAAACTAACTTTCATACCAGCCCAAGCAGTTGGTTGCCATCTCCAATTTTTAGCAACTGACTCTCCTTGAACTGCCCAGTTTCTATATTCAGCACCTACACTTGCAGATAATTTTACATTATCTGTTGCTTTATAACTTACATTTAAAGTAGGTAATAAGTACACACTATATTCTCTTCTATTTGTTAATTTTTGCTACTTTCTTTGTAGAACCTGGTAATACTACTGTATCTCCATTTGAATATCTTTTATATTGATTAAATGAATAAGAATCATATCCTCCTTCAGCATCAAATGTCAATTCAAATTTATCATTTTTTTATAATGAAGCACTGTATTCAAGAGTTGCATCTAAAGCCCCTCTAAATTCTCCTTTTTTTAGTTTCTCCATCATTTCCTACTCTAAATGGTCTTCTATATCTGTCATAGCTAGAGTATAAAGTAACTGTAGCTGAGAAACCAAATGGTAATTTATAACCTGTTTCCAAATCTAGTTCATATCTATTTCTTGTAGTAGCATTATCTCCATGACCTTTCCATCTATATACATATCTTGGTCTAAGAGCAAATTTAGATACTTTAAAAATAGTCATTTTGAAGGGAAAATAATTAGCAAAATCAAAAGCAACACTTGCATCTGCAGTTTTAGCTCCTAAATCTCCTCCTGATTGATCATATGATAATCTTGACTTAGCTTTAACTTTAGTATCTCCTAAAGTACCAAAGTTATAAAAATGTCTAACTCTTAAACTATCAGAACCAATCTTTGAATTTTTGATTTTGTTTTTTTCATCATCTCTTAAAGTATGAAAATTTCTTGTTCTTACATATAAAGTTTGTTTTTTTCAGTAAAGTTAATATTTGTTACAGCTTCTAGTCTTCCTGCATTTGTAGGTGAAGTTGCCCAATCTCCATCTTTATCTTCTTTAGGTTTTTTTATTTTCAACTTCTCCATACCAATTATATTTCAATGAAACTGATCCATTTGGTTTCCAAGCTGGAGTAACTTCTCTGTCTCTGTAAACTATAACTGGCTTTTTCAACATACTCAATTACCTTTTTCAGGTTCTGGAGTAGGTGCTGGCATAACTTCTTTAGCCGAAGCTACAGAACTAACTACTAATAATGATCCTAATAATAATGCTAATCTCTTCATAATATATCCCCTTAAATTTATTTTTATATATAATTATTGCTTCTTCCTTTATATAAATTTATCCTATTATAACATATCAATTTTTTTAATTACAAGTTTTTTTTTGTTTTTTTATTCTAACTGTACTATTTTTAAAAACTATTAACGTATTTTTATACATATTATTCTAGTCAAAGAATTATTTTACTGAACCTCTCTCGACTAACACCCTAACAAGTTCTAGAGTCACGAGTGTTCTGGCATAATTCATAAAATTTTTTTTAAATAAAAAAATGAGGATATTATCCTCATTTTTTTCTATAAATTAAGTTTTTATTTATTTAATAATTCATCAGGAACTATAAAATCTGCTTCTGTTGTTGCTCTTATATCTTCTAAAGAAGAATAAGGAGTTATTTCTTTTAAAACTAATCCTTTATCTGTAACTTCAAAAACAGCTTTTTTTCTGTTATTATTAAGTCTACAACTCCAACAGCTGTTAGAGGTAATTTACATTCTTTTTAATATTTTTTTACTGCCCCATTAGATGTATGTTCCATTGCAACTATAACATGTTTAGCTCCAACAACTAAATCCATAGCTCCACCCATTCCAGGAACTTTCTTTCCAGGAATCATCCAGTTAGCAAGATTTCCTTTTTCATCTACTTCTAAAGCTCCTAATACAGTTGCGTCAACGTGTCCACCTCTGATTACTCCAAAAGAGTAAGCTGAATCAAAGAACATAGCTCCTTTAGCAGCAGTTATAAATCCTCCTCCTGCATTTACTAAATAAGGATCTTCTTTTCCTTTTTCTGGTGCTGGCCCTACACCTATACATCCATTTTCACTTTGAAAAATAACATCCATATCTCCAACATAGTTAGCAACTAATGTAGGAAGACCTATACCTAAGTTTACAACATATCCATCATGAAATTCTTGAGCAACTCTTTTTGCTATAACTTCTCTTACTAAATTTTTATCCATTTCCATATTTACTTACACCTCCATTATTTACTTTCAACTATGTAGTCTACAAATATTCTTGATATATCTAAATGTTCTGGACTTAATGAACCTGCTGGAACAATTTCCAAAGCTTCAACTATAACAAGATCGGCTGCTGTTGCCATCAATGGATTAAAGTTTTTTTGTAGTTTTTTTCACAGATAACATTTCCTAGTTCATCAACTTTTTGATCCAAATATTAATGCTACATCTGCTTTTTATAGGTTTTTTTCTAATAGATAATCTTTTTCCATCAACATTTATTACTTGTTTTCCTTCTTGAACTATAGTTCCAAGTCCTGTTGGAGTTAAGATTCCTCCTAGTCCATAACCTGCTGCTCTTACTCTTTTTCAGCTAAAGTTCCTTGTGGAACTAATTCAACTTCCATTTCTCCAGCTTGCATTCTTCTTCCTGTTTCTGGGTTTGTTCCTATATGACTTGCTATCACTTTTTTTAACTTGATTATTAACTATTAATCTTCCGATACCTTTATCTACAAAAACCTGTATCATTTCCAACTATTGTTAAATCTTTTACACCTTTTTTTCTATAAGAGCTGTAACTATATTTTCTGGTGTCCCACAAGCTAGGAAACCTCCAATATGAATAGTCATACCATCTTTAATGTGAGATATTGCTTCTTCCATTGAAACTATTTTTTTTCTCATAAATTTTTCCTCCTTAATCTTAAATATTTAATTCTAAATTAGTCATAATTTTATAATTAATATTCTAAACTTTTGTCCCTAAGCTTTTTGAATTAGAATAATAAGAAACCTGTACAAATAAATAGACCTGAAACTATTGTTACTATCAAACAGTAACCCATTATATCCTTAGCTCCAAGACCGGCTATTCCTAATGCTGGTAAAGCCCAGAACAGTTGTATCATATTAGTCCAAGCATCTCCCCAAGCTATAGCCATAGCTGATTTTTGCTGCCGATACTCCTATTGCTTGTCCCTGCAGGCATTACTATTGGAGCTTGAACAGCCCATTGTCCTCCACCTGATGGTACGAAGAAGTTTACTACTCCAGCACTAATAAATGAGAATACTGGGAATGTTTTTTTCTGTTGATATATTAACAAAGAAATTAGACATAAGTTTTGCAAGAGACATTCCATCTGCATCGGCTCCTACCATTATCCCCATAATTCCTGCATAGAATGGGGAATTGTAATAAGATTCCTCCTGCACCTTTTACTGCTTCTGCTAGTGCATTTAAATATCTTCTTGGAGTTCCATGTAGTAATATTCCTAAGAATAAGAATATAAAGTTTACTAGGTTAAGATTTAATGCAAGACCTTTAGTATATAAATATTGCCCTATATAAGCAAATCCCATAATTGAAAGTAAAATAGAAACTACTCTACTATTTTCTATTCTTTCAGCTGGAGTCATTTTAGATTTATCTAAAACTTCTTCCTTAGCTTCCACTAATAATTCTTGATTAACTTCAACAACTTCATCTTTACTTGGAAACATAGCAACATTTAATAAAGGCACTATTATTAATAAACCAACAACTATAAATATATTCATTGGTGAAAAACATTGTTTGACTTGTTGGAATAGTTGCTGTAACAGCTCCTGCTGTTTGTTGAGCTAAACTTTCTGGATTTCCACTTGCAAGTTGTAGTGGAATAGAACCTGAAAGTCCCCCATGCCATACTAAGAATCCAGTATATGCTGAAGCTATAAGAAGTCTGTAATCCACACCTTTAACTTTTTTTGCAATTTCTTTTGCAAATAAAGCCCCTATAACTAGACCAAATCCCCAGTTTAAAAACACAGGCTATACCTGATACCAATGATATGATAAGTATTGCTTGTTTTTGGTCCTTTTTATTCCTGAAGCAAATGTTTCTAACATCTTTTTAAATAATCTTGAACTTGCTAGAGCATGTCCTGTTACTAGAACTAATGCCATTTGCATTGAAAAATGCTAGTAGTGACCAAAAATCCATCTACCCAATATCCAATTACTCCCATAAAAAGAAGCCTTAGTAAAAAAATTAATGCTCCTCCAAAAAAACTAAAAAAATGTTAATAACGCACAGAATATAAATGGATCTGGCAACCATCTTTCCATAACACGTACACACATTGAAGTAAATCTTTTAAAAAAATTCCCTTTTTCTCTTTTACACTTTCCATAAATTTCCCCTTTTTCCAATATAAAATAAAAATTTTTAAAAAAATTTCTCTATCTTTATTTTATCTTTTTTTATCATCTAATGTCAACTGTAAGTCTACTTTTTTTAGCACAGTATTTTATTAAGTGAAATATATGTTTTAAAAATTTAACTAAATTTAATATTTAAAAAAATATGTATTAAAAAAACCGTGAGATAACTCACGGTTTTTCAAGTTATTATTTTTTTGACTTAACCTCTACCTAAACTAGATTAGAAAGTAACTTTCATTCCAGCCCAAAGCAGTTGGTTGCCATCTCCATCTCTTAACTTCAGATTCGTTAGTAACTCTATTTCTGTAGTCAGCTCCTGCTGCAGCATATAGTTTTACGAAATCTGTAGGTTTATAAGAAACTCTTAAAGTTGGTTCTAAGTATAATTCATAGTCTCTTCTGTCAGTAGCAGTTTTATCTGTATCTACAGAACCAGTTCCACCCATTCTCTTATATTGGTGCATATTGTAAGTGTCATATCCACCTTCAGCATTGAATCCTACTTCAACTGCTCCAGCTTTGTATAATGGAGTGTAGTTAGCAAGTACAGCTGTTAATTCTCCAGTCCATTCAGCTTTCTTTAGACCATCTTTTTACTCTTTTCTTTTTCTCTATATCTGTTGTATGCTAAATCATATTCTAAGTTTAAAGTAAAGTTTAATGGTAATGTGAAATCAGATTCAAATCCTAAATGATATTCATTGTGAACTGTAGGGATCTCCTTCTTCCCCATTTCCATGTCCTGCCCATACATATTTGTATCCAGGTCTTAATCCTAATTTGTCAACTTTGAAGAAGTTGTTAGAGAAGATATAATCAGAAAAAAATCAAATAATATTGATGCTTCAGCTGTTTTCTTTCCTAAATCTCCTGCTTTTTTTGAGTATATCCTAATCTAGTTGTAGCTTTTACTTTATCAAAGTTTCCTAAATTATAGTTATGTCTTACTCTTACTTCATCAGCACTTCCACTTGATTTTCTGTTATTTGCATCTGTATCATTTAAAGTATGGAAATTTCTTGTTCTTACTTCTAATGATTGTTTTTTTCAGTGAAGTTTACTTTAGTTTCAGTTTGTAATCTTCCTGCATTTGTTCTAGTTGTTGCCCAGTTTTCATCTTTATCATCTTTGTGATTTTTTTCTTTTTCAACTTCTCCGTACCATCTGTATTGAACATCTACTGATCCGTTTGGTCTCCAAGCTGGAGTAACTTCTCTGTCTCTGTAAACTATTACAGGTTTTTCAACATATTCAATTACTTTTTTTCTGGAGCTGGAGTAGGTGCTGGCATAACTTCTTTAGCTGATGCTACTGATCCAACTACTAATAATGAACCTAATACTAATGCTAATTTTTTTCATGGTTTTTTTCCCCCTTAAATTTAATTTTTTTGTTTTTATTTTAACTTTAATTTGTCTATAATCCCGTATAGACATCTCCCATTAAAGTTAGTATACTACATTTTTTTAATTTGTAAACTTTTTTTATTTTTTTAAACTTATATGAGTTTTTTTATAGTCTAATATCGCCTATTTAATACTATATATTTTTTTTCAATCTTACAGCTGGTTCTGATGGTAATTTAAATAAAGGTATTAATCTATCTAAACCAGTTAAAGTTAAAATTAATATACTAAATACTGCTATCATAGCTATAAAGTTATATTTAATAATATCTATTGCTACGAATTCATGTAGAGGATAAACTACTGTAGCTATACCCATATAGAATGCTATATAAACGTGCCAAGGGATAAGTTGAGATCCAAATACACCCATAGCGTCACTGAATGTAGCATTTCTTAATCTCAATGTATACATATCTTCTTCTGAACCTTCAACGTTTTCTTCAACCATTTCTCTGATGATTGGTCCTATAGTAACTATTTGAGCCATTTCATCTGCAAGAGTTGCATTTCCAAATACACATAGAAGTCCATTGTAGAACATTAATTGTCTTACACTTCCAGAAATTCTAGATAATAATTTTGAAACAGGTTCAAAAGCATTCATGCTCTTCATGATACCACCGAAAGCAGCAACCCACATCATCATTACTATAACCCAGCTACCAGCTGAAGCAAAACCACCCATCATCATATTTAGGTAATCCATAGTACTTGTAACTGTTCCTGCCATCATTCCAAATGCATAAGCAGAGAATAATCCAGCGAATAAACAAATAAATGTTTGTGTTCCCATAAATGCTAAAACTAAAACTATTATTAATGGAACAGCCATATATAAAGGAACTCCATTTTTAACTTGTTCTAGTAATTTAACAGCAGCTTCTCTCTTTTCAGCAAGTGCTGTCCATACATCTGCAGGGATACTATTGATAGCTTCAGTAGGATCTCCGACTGTTGAAGGTAGTCCCATTGTGAAACCTGCTACAGCAAATAGGATTATTCCTGATAATAAAACTAGTGCTGACCACACACCTTGGTGTCTAATTCTTCTGATAACTTCAACTCTTTGGATACCAGAACTTACTATTGTAGTATCTGAAATAAGTCCTATATTATCTCCAAAACAAGCCCCTCCTGCTATAGCTGCAGTTGTCAATAATAAGTTTCCACCAACTATGTGGTTTAACCACAAGAAGATAGGTGCACAAGCTGCGAATGTACCCCAACTTGTTCCAGTTGCTATTGATAGTATAGATGTTACTATAGCCCCAACAACTGCAACTGTCTTAGCTGTGATTCCAACTTTTTAGTGCAATTAATATAAGAGACGCTCCAACACCTGTTGACATAAATGCTTCTGCCATCGCATAAGCTGCCATTAGGATAAATAATGCAACTTGAATTTCTTTTACATTGTCTATTGCATGATCGATAACTGTTGAGAATTTTTTTGTTTAGAACAAATCATAGCAATAATACAGGCATAGATAGTTGCAAGCGGTGCAGCAAGAAGTGCATCAAAACCCTTCATCATAAGTGCCGCTAATACGATTACCGGACTTAACTTTAAAAAAATGCTTTCATACCAAAAACCTCCATAATATAAATTTTTTTATGTTTTAAAAATTAAAAAAATTAAAAAAACTTTACTACTTTATATTTATTTTTTTGATACCATACTCTAAGATATGAAAAATCTTAAGTATTTTTTTATTTTTTTGTTTTATGATATGTTAAATATACCATTTTTTTATTAAAATTTGTCTATAAAAAAATTACATATAATTCTATATATATAATCAATATTCGACTTATATAATTTTTAATGATTATTTATTCATTCCTCTTTGAACCATTTCTTTTTAAGATAAATGTTGCAACATCATCCGCATATTTTTCCTGGTCCAAATCCTGCATCATAACCTAATTCTTTAGCAAGATCGTTAGTTATTCTAGCTCCTCCTGCTATTAAAAATTATTTTGTCTCTTAGTCCTTCAGCTTCTAATAATTCAACTAGGTTAGTTAAGTTTTCTATATGAACATCTTTTTTTGAGTTACAGTTTGAGAAACTAATAAGGCATCAGCTTTTTAATTCTATAGCCTTTTTAATAAATTCTTCATTAGGAACTTGGCTTCCAAGGTTGTAAGCTCTTACACCTTTATATCTTTCAAGTCCATAGTGTCCTGCATATCCTTTCATATTCATGATAGCATCTATTCCAACTGTATGAGCATCTGTTCCTGTACTTGCTCCTACCATTACAACTTCTCTTCCAAAGTTTTTCTTCTATATATTTTTCACATTCATGCATATCCATAGTATCTATTTCTAATGCTTGAACTTTTTATAGCTGTGTAGTCTACATTGTAAGAAGTTGCTCCATACACTACATAGAATGAAAAATTCTTTATCTAGTGCTTCTGAAAAAAAGCTACTGCTGGGTTAACAAAGCCCATTTTTTTCTTGCAAGCTCCAATGCAGCTTCTACACCTTTTTCATTACAAGGAACTGGTAAAGTAAAGCTCATTTGAACCTTACCATCGTTCATTGTATCTCCATAAGGTCTTAGTTTTTGTTAAATCTAATGTTGTATCAAAAATCTCTTTTTTTCTGTTGAATATAATCCTGAACTCATTATCTATCCCTCCTAACATTAAAGGAATGAAAAGGATTGAAATATGTACTATCCTTTTTCAAAAAAACTCCTGCAAGACCTTTTTCCACCATCTATAGGTCTTCTAACTCCACCGAATACACCCTTTTCTATTGTCTTAAAGATACCCATTGTTTCTATTGTTTTTAACAATTCAGCAGCTTTAGCAAGAACTTCTTGGGCTCTTGTATTCATTATTCCACCTTTTTTGAATTCTATGTCATTTCCAAAAATCTTTTTAAGTTATTGAAAATGTATTTTTGCATTTTCTATTGATAATGCTCTGTCAGACATAAAAGGTGTATGAATTGCTTCTGTTAGCATTCCTAATAAGTGTACTTTTTGTCCTGTTGTTATAGTAACAATGTTAAATAATGCATCTTGTATATGTCCTTTAAATATATTTCCTGTCATAAACTTTGTAGGAGGCATATATTTTAAAGGAGCTTTAGGGAAGATTTCTCTAGCCATTTGAGCTTGAGCAAGTTCTAATAAGAATCCATTTTCTGTTCCTGGTTCCATTTCAAAAGCATGTCCAAGTCCCATTTGTTCTTCAGGTAATCCTGCAACTAGAGCAAATTGTTCGTTGATAAATTGAGAAGCTAAAAACTGTATGAGCTTCTTCTATAGCATCAGCTGTTGTTAAGTAGTTATCTTCTCCAGTGTTTATTATAACTCCAGCATAACCATTTATAATTCTTGAGAAGAATTGGTCAACCAATGTTCTCTTCATGTTTATATCTCTGAATAGTATTCCATATAGAGCGTCGTTAAGCATCATATCTAGTCTTTCTAATGCTCCCCATTGCAGCTATTTCTGGCATACAAAGTCCTGAACAATAGTTACATAATCTGATATATCTACCTAATTCAACTCCAACATCATCAAGAGCTTTTCTCATTATTCTGAAGTTTTCTTGAGTTGCCATTGTTCCTCCGAAACCTTCTGTTGTGGCCCCATAAGGTACGAAGTCAAGTAGAGATTGTCCTGTTGTTCTGATAACTGCAACAACGTCTGCACCTTGTCTTGCTGCTGCAACTGCTTGAGTAACATCTTCATAGATATTTCCTGTTGCAACTATAACATAAAGGTAAGGTCCTTTTTTATCTCCACCAAATTGTTCTAAGTAGTTTTCTCTTGCTTGTCTATTAGCTTTTTATTCTATCAACTGTTGCATGAGTTATATCTTTTTAAAAGCTAATTTTATATCAAAGTCATCATGCCATTGCATTTTTGTGATATCTAATTCTTTTTTAGCAACTTTTTCTGCTATTTCTTGAGGTTGAAGTTTAGTTTCTATCATTGCATTTCCAATGTATTTTGCAACCCCTAAAGTTATATTTCCATTATCTTTTATATAGTCTACAACTACATTTGGTAATGGAACTCCAAATTCATCAACACCATCTATTCCTAACAATCTACAGATTGTTCTTTCAACTGTAACCGTACTGTGAGCATCTATGAAAACTTGTGCATCAGCTGCTATTTTCTTTTGCAGATTCACTGAGCTTCTTTAACAAGCCCCCAATCTAGATCCAATTTTTCCCATTTTATTCCTCCATTTCATATTCTTTATATATCATTTCAGAAATTTCATCATCTAAGCCTATTAGCTTTGCTATATTCAAAGCATCTTTTGGCACTTCTGTATCTGTGCTTTCCTCTAAAGTAAAAATCCATATTATCTTGAATAGTTTCCAAAGAATTATTAACCTGTAATTTAGTTTTTAATTTCTCAAAATCTAAATTCTTTAAACCTACAACTTGATAGTGTTTCATATTATTTTCAACAACAGAATCAAAGTGTGTAGTTATTATTGATATACTTGATTTATCATTTAGATATTTCGCTAAAGCTTTTTACGAACTTTTTGCCCCTCTTTTGGATTTGTTCCTCTTGCGAACTCATCGAAAAACTATAAGTCCTGTACCATTTTTTTCACATAAGAATTTATTTCTTTTTAATTTTTATTATTTCTGCTCCAAATGTACTAAGCCCTTTTTGAAATATCTTGCATATCATCAGAGACAAAGAATATGAAGTCTAAAAGAGGTATACTTGCATATTTAGCAAATACGAAGAAGCCCATTTGGAAAAAGTAATACATTTTCTGCTATTGTCTTTAGAGCTACACTTTTTCCTCCCATATTAGCTCCTGTTATCATAGTAGTTCCTACATTTAAGTTTATACTGATAGGAGTGTATTTCTTATTTTTTTAGCTTCTAATAACTCTTTTACTTCTAAATTTATAGCATCCTCTAAGATTATTTCTTTCTTTTTAGATACCTCTGGTCTTATACCATTATATTCTTTAGCAAATTTTTACTTTTTGCTATTATAAAAATCAAGATTTGATATTTTTTTCAACATTAGTTATAAAAATCTTCTGCATAAGATTTTTATAGCCTTAGTTAAATTTCTTCTGATCTTAAATTCTTCTTTTTTTCTTCATCAACTAATATAGATAGTCTTTCGTCTTTTTAATCTTTTTTTACTATTTCATAATCTGTTTCATTGAACAGTCTATTTTTCAACTTCTTTTTCTGTCTACGTATTTCTTTTTAAAAATTACAGAATAAGCTTCATAAATATAAAAAAAGTAGCTATTTTTCTCATCGTTGGGATCCAATATTTTTAAAATAGCTCATTCATATCTTTTTAGTACAAAATTAGAAAAAGACTTCTTTGTTCTTTAACAAATAAGAATTCAAATCGACCATAGCCATAAGTTGAGCCTTAATCTCAAATATATCTACTGTGTCTAAAAATTATTCCTGTATCTGCATTCTCAACGAGCTTTTTAATGTCTTTAAATCTATGCAAAAACTATTTCTATTTCCATTTCTTCTTTTTTTATTTTCTGAAATGAAATCATAAATCTTTTGCATTCTTTCAAATTCTTCTTCTAATTTTTTTCTTCTTCACCTACTAAAAAAATTTTTCTAGATTATTCAATTTATTTTTTTACCATAAGCTGAAAAAAACATCAACTCTTGCTAATAAATCTTTAAAAATTTAATCTATTTAAACTATTCTCATCAATAAATTTCATATCAATCAATCTCCTAGAACATTAATCACTGGTACAGAAACTTCATTTTTGTAGTCTATTTTTTTAAATTCTTCTTTATTAAAAATCAACACCCAATGGTGAGTGTGGATTTATAGTTACAAAGAGTAAATTTATTTTTATTTAAGACTTGAAACTCCATACCACTTAACTTAGCTTTATCTAACAAGGAACTACTTAAGAAAAAAACTTTGTTCCATCTTCAGCAAGAAGAGTTATTTTCTCCTAACTTCCTCTATTATTTATAAATGCTTCTATTATCTTAGGAGTTATTGCTCCTCTTATATAGAAGTACTCTAAGTCTTTTTTTCAAATATTCCTTCAAGATATTTGATAAATCTATTGAGTTATCCACTTCTAAAAATTGCTACTTCTCCATTTTTTTATAAAAATAGAACAGCTTTCTTATCTCTAAGCTCTTCTACTTTATCCTTTTATATTTTTTTCTGCTTCATCTAACTTTAAAAAAATAAACAGTTTTTCTTTGTTTCTTCAACCACCTTCAACATATCCAAAAGATAATGCTGCTCCAGTTGATAAAATTGTTGCCTCACTCACATCACTTATAGCTGTGCTCTTTCTTCCTAAAGCTCCGTCTACGATAGAAATTTCACTACCAAATTTCTCCATAAGTTCAACTACAATTTTTCACTTGTTTATTATATGAAGGTCCTGCTATGTCAACATAGCCATCTGATAGGGCTCTAACTATAACTATACTCCCCATAGGAGTGGTGAAGTCAGTTACATAAAGGATTTCTTTTGTAATATCACATTTTTGCTAAACAGTTCCTTCCTGTTGCAATAATACTGCCTCTTCTAACATATATTCTAGGTTTATCCGTATTAGTTACAACATCTATGTCTTCACCATCTCTCCCTATGGAAGTTAAGCCTAATTTTTTTATTTGTTCCAATGTCAGCTATAAGTTTATTTAAAAGCGTAGTTTTTCCCTACATTCTTTTCCATACCTATTATAGATATTCTTTTTGTACTTTTTCTATAAACTTATACGTGTCTAACATTTCTTATTTTTTTCCCTTCAGCTTCTGCTCTCTTTCTATTTCTTTCATGTCTTGCTAAGTGGCTAGGTTCTAGAGACATTTTTTTAATCCTTCATCTAGCATATATACTCCACTGATTTCATACATTTTTTCAAATTTTTCTTCATCATAACAAGGTTCATGTGTATAATTTTCAGGCTCAGTATAAGTAGTTATAACTCCTTCAAAGTTTCTTAATACTACTCTATGAGGAGATTGAGAAATTACATATTGAGGCATTACTGGAGTTTTTTTCCTCCTCCACCAGGTGCGTCAACAACGAATGTTGGTACTGCATATCCTGATGTATGTCCTCTTAATCCTTCTATGATTTCTATACCTTTAGAAACTGGTGTTCTGAAGTGTTCAAGTCCCATAGATAAGTCACATTGATAGATGTAGTAAGGTCTTACTCTCATCATTACTAGGTCATGAACTAGTCTCTTCATTACAGGTACACTGTCATTGATTCCTCTTAATAATACTGTTTGGTTTCCTAAAGGAACTCCTGCATTTGCTAACATTTCACAAGCTTTTTTAGCTTCTGGAGTTACTTCTTGAGGGTGGTTAAAGTGAGTATTTAACCAGATTGGGTGATATTTCTTTAACATATCACATAATTCAGGAGTAATTCTTTGAGGTAAAAACAACTGGTGTTCTACTTCCTATTCTGATTATTTCAACATGAGGTATTTCTCTTAATTTTTTTGATGATGCTTTCTAATTTTTTTATCTGAAACTAGAAGAGCGTCTCCTCCAGATAGTAATACGTCTCTTACTTGTGGAGTTTTTGCAATGTATTCTATTGCTTTGTCAATTCTATCCATAGGCATAGCATCATCACTAGAGCCAGCAAATCTTCTACGAGTACAGTGTCTGCAATACATAGAGCACATGTCTGTGATTAGAAGTAAAAACTCTATCAGGATATCTGTGAGTTAATCCTGGTACTGGAGAGTCTTCGTCTTCATGTAATGGGTCTAACAAGTCAGCATCTGCTTGATGTATTTCTTGTATAGTAGGGATAGCTTGTTTTCTGATTGGACATCTGTCACTATTCATATCTATTAAAGAAAAAAATAGTATGGAGTGATTGCCATTCTTAAAGTTTCAAGAGTTCTTACAACTCCTTCTTCTTCTTCAGCACTTAATTCAACATATTTCTTTAAGTCATCAATTTTTTTTCTATTCTATTTTTTTACTTGCCATGTCCAGTCGTTCCATTCTTCATCTGTTACATTTGGGAAAAAAATTTCTTTCTAGTGTTAACTGTATTCATAATATCATCTCCTTATAACCTTATAATAATCTTTACTTAATTACATTTATTTTCTACTTTACCACTAATACTTTAATGAAAATATTTATATTCTAATATTTAATTTTTTTTCTTAAACTACTGCGACGTCCATTATTGTTGAGAGAGCCTTTGTGGAGCTCTCGAAATAATAATGGCTGGCAAGTAGTTTAGATACACCTTTTCTTATAAATATAATTCATTAAATATTTCTCTTAATGCTGCACTTTCTCTTAATTCTTCTAAAGTTATTTGCAGCATGGTCAACTGTATATCCATTTCCAACTATCATAGTTATGTCTTTTCCTACTCCTTCTGCTCCTAATGCAGCTTTTGTAAATGCAGTTGCCATTGAGAAGAAATAAGCTATACCAAATTCTTTTACTGGTAAAATTGTTGACATTTCTGTATTAGCTACGTTTACACAGTTTATTGCAACATCTACTTCATTTCCATCATTAGCTTCAAGAACTGCATGAAGAACATCCATAGGTTTAGTAGCATCTGCTATAACTATTATTACTTTGTCACTAACTCTTTTTAATAATTCTTTTTCTTTTTCATTTCTTACAACACCTATAACTCTTCCTGTAGGTCCTACTCTTTTTACTGCTTCGTAAGCACAAAGCATTCCAGATTTTCCTGCTGAACCTAAGATAGCAACTGATTGACAAGGTTTAACAAGTTTTGCTACTTGTGCAGGTGCTCCTGCTACATCAAGTGCTGCTAGAGCTAGAGTTTCTGACATATCTGTTGGTAATACTGCATAGATTCCACTTTCAAATAGAACTGCTTTTACCTTTTTATTTCAACTCTGTCTATGTCAGGTTTGATATCTATTATTTCATCTATTCTTAATGGAGTTAATGAAAGTGAAACAAGAGTAGCTATTTTATCTCCAACTTTTAAATCAGTTTTTCCAACTAAGTCATCACCGATTTTTTTTCAACTGTACCTATTAACATTCCTCCAGAACCAGTTACAGGATTTTTGCATTTTACCTTTTTTTCTGCAACTATTTCTTTGATTTTTAGCTTTTTATTTTTTTTCTACATCATGTCCTGCTTCTTCTTCTATTTGAGTAAAAGATGCAGAGTCTATGTTAAGTGCTATAACATCTATTAAAAATTTCATTTGAGAATATTTCCATATCATTTGATATTTTTTTCGCTGGTTGAGGTAAAACTCCTTCTGGTTCTATAACTCTGTGTGTTCCATATTTACAACCTTTTTTTCATAGTAATCATCCTCCATTATTTTTTTTAAACTTAATATTTGTCTTGCTTCATCAGGCGTTGCAATTTCTCTTCCTAATTCTTTTTGCTAATCTTACAACTCTTTCAACAAGTTCTCCATTTGATTTTGCTAAGACACCTTTGTCTATATATACATTATCTTCAAATCCAACTCTTACGTGTCCTCCCATAACTATTGCTAGAGCAGCCATTTGGAATTGATGTCTTCCTACTCCTGCAACTGTCCAAGTAGAACCTTCAGGTATACTTTCGACCATAAACACTAAGTCTCTTGCTGAAGCTGCCATTTGTACTCCTAATACAAAGTCAAAGTGCATAGGTTTTTTTGTATAAATCCTTGTTTTTTTGGAATCTTATAGCATAGTCAACCATACCTTTATCGAAAACTTCTATTTCTGGTTTAACTCCTCTTTCTATAAGAATTTTTCCAAAGTTTTTTTAATTGTATTTTCTGTATTTACAAATACTTCATCTCCACCGAAGTTACAAGTTCCACAATCAAGTGTTGCCATTTCTGGATGTAACTCAGTAGGTTGTAATCTTTCTAAGTCAGACATTCCAACTGCTCCACCAGTAGATGGTTGAATGATTACATCTGGGCATTTTTCTCTTATAGCTTCTATACATTTTCTGAATCTTTCTTTATCTTGTGTTGGAGTTCCATCATCTTCTCTAACATGTAAATGTATTATGCTTGCCCCTGCTTTTATATGCTGATTCAGCTTCTCTTACAATTTCTTCTACTGTATAAGGAATTGCTGGATTATTTTTCTTTTGTTACTTCAGCTCCACAAATAGCTGCAGTTATAATTAACTTTTTCCATCTCTTAGCCTCCTCAACTAAAAATTTATTTTTTTCCACGTTGTTTATCTTTTGGTGTTACACAAGTTCCAGTTGCTCTACATACAACTATTGGTTCTGCTAAAACATCTGCTGCTGAATCAGAAAGATCTGGTCTAGGAACTATTACTTTTCTAGCTTCAAATTTCATTTTTTTCTTGAGCTATTTCCTACATTTACAATTTCACCTTCAGCTTCGATATAGTCTCCTGCAAAAAAACTGGAGCCATGAATTCAACGCTATCATAAGCTTTTGAATAATCCTTCATCTCCATCTAATTGGATTAAAAAGCTCAGTTGCCACATCTCCAAATAATTGTAGCATTCTAGCACCATCAACTAAGTTTCCTCCGTAATGAGCATCATGAGAACTCATTCTTAATCTGATTAAAGATTTCATACCTATTCTCCTCCTTATAACTGTTTTTCTATTCAACCTTAATAAAAATAGAGAGATATACTGCTTGCCTAGTCTTATTCAATATGAATTAAAGAAAAAAACTATAAATAGCTCTCCATATCCAAAAGAATATGACAGTCAATGCTTGTTGACATTGACCAAGAAACCTAGTCATAAGCTACTAAATTTCTTTCGGCAACTATGCTCATTGTATGAAGCATCGGCGGCTTATACCTTTACATCTTCATACTACCTCTCATATATGCACCTCTATTTTTTTATCATTTATTCAATTTTAATTTTTTTATCTATCTAGGCACTTCAAATTTATACCTGGTCTATGCTTTTATTATAACCAAAAAAATAACTTTGTCAATAATATTTTTTTATAATTCGTATTATCTTTTAAAAAAATATGTTTTTTTATTGTTTGTATATAAAAACAGTGAAATTTTTATTTTTTTATTTTTTTATTATTTAGTTTTTTTAGTAAGGAATTATAAAGTCTCATTTTCTTAGATTTATCTAAGAAAAACAATATAATAATATTTTCTTATATATCTAATAAATGAAAATTTTTATAAAAAAAGTGCAAGTTCCTTGTTAGAAAAATTGCACTAAAAAAATTAAAAATCTTTATACTTATTATATGATAATCTTCTAAAAAGATTATAGAATAATTGTGTCAAAAATTAAGCCTATAAATATTGCTAATAATCCTCCAAAAATTAACAACAAGTTTATCTATTGTATCACCTAATACATAATCTACAATTTGATTTATAACTACCATTAGTACTATAAACATTAACAAATAATTTTTTTTATAATATTTATCTCTATACCAAATGAGAAGTATGAAACTTAAAGGGATTCCCACATAAATAAAAAAATTACATACCATATTGGCTTTTACATTGAAACCAAAAAGTAATTTATATGTTGAAAACTTATAATAATTCTTATATAGATAATAAAAATAGATATCTATTTAAAACAGTACTAAGTAACATTATCCACATAATGAAAGTTTTATTAAAAAAAGACCTTCCATCTTGGCTGAGAATTTGAATTTAGTATTTTTCATAAAAAAAGTCATAGCTACAATTATGCAAATACTTATCTTTATTCTTGCAAGGGATAATATCTGTTATTCTAATTTCATTTCTATCAACTACTTCTTCTAAAAGAGTTTTTCATTTTGTTTAAATCTTTCTACAGTATGTTCTAAAAGCTTCTGTACTTGAATATATACGACTATTATTGAAATTAAGTTTTTTTCTTTTTTTACTATTTCTTCTACTTCTTTTAAATCTAAATTTTTTTATATTTCAATCCTTCTTGTTTTTACTATATGATAGTACATTTTTACCCTCACTTTCAAAAATTTTTTTCAAATTTCTTCTTATTTGAATTTTTACCAAAACTATCATTAATATTCAAGAAAAAAAGGAGACTAATCTTAGTCTCCTTTCAAATTTTGTAGATTTTATTAGAATATAACTCTAAGTCCTACTCCACCTCTTACATTGTTTCCTTTTGTATCGTAACCTACATTAGCTGTTACTCCAATTCTTTGGTTATCCCATCCGATATTAAGGTCTGATTTAACATTTCCTCTTCTATCTTCTTTTTCTCCTCTGATATTGAAATAATCAGCATCTGTTCCTGCAACTTTAGCTTTGTTTTTACCATTTGCTACTCTTCCAAGTTCATTTTCATAAGCTACTGTTACTCCTACTCTAACTGTATTTCTGTCGAAGTGATGTTTAAATCCTAATTCAGCTCCAACTTCTGGTCTTACTGAGAAGTAATCATTTGATTTTACATCTAACTTAATTTCTCCTGATTTTTCTCTTATCTTAGATACTCTTCCGTATTCTAAACCTAGAGCTGCATAAGGTTTTAATGTAAATGATTCACTTAATCTAAATTCTTTAGATACTTCATTCTTTAGACCTAGACCATAAGTATGATATCTTCCTTTTGCACTGAATACTTCATCTACTACTAAGAATCTTCTATTTATCTTGTTGTATCCTGCAAAGATATCTCCTGATATTGTCCAATTTAAGCTATTATTATGGTCAAATGGTATTGATTTAAATATACCTACTTTTCCTTGTAATTGCTCTTCTTTAGAATTTCCTATATCTTTAAACTTAAATGTATTATTAACTATACCTGCATACCAACCTGTTCCTTCTCCAAGTCTTACTGTTTCATCTTCATGAACATAAGCTACTCCATAAGCATGGTTCTTATAGTCAATTACTCCTGCTGTATCTGTACTGTATTCTCCTCTAGTTCCAAATGTTTTTATCTTATTTGAATCTTTAGAAGCAGTTTGCCATTCACTTCTTAAATAGTTAAACTCTTTATCTAAGATGTCCCCTGTTGCTACTATTCTTTGTTGAGTATTAGCATATTGGTGTCCCATCATTTCATCTGTTGCTTGATAGAATAAAAGCTTCTTCATTCTTACCTATAGAGTTTAATTTTTGGAACACTCTATTTTCTCTAGTTCCAATTCCATCGACTCCATATCTTTGTTCTAATCCATTTAAGAAATTATATGTGTCTGTCACTGCAACTGGTGAAGCTTCATTACCTGCAAAAGCTGTATATGGCATTTTAGCTAAATAAATATTATTTATCAAACCAGTTGATTTATCAAGAGTTGCAGTTGATACCCAAGTTAATGCCCCTGAGTAAATATTCCAATTCTTTATTGTTGGATTAGCCGCTATAGTTGTATTATATGGGCTAATTATTTGTTGTGGAACTTGGATATATTTACTTGTTGTTGTTTTTTTGAAGCTTCAGAACCTATAATTAAATCTGCAGTCTCTCCTAATACACCTAAAAGATCCTGTAATTGGATTAGTTCCTCTTAATGTATCTATGTACAATCCAACATTTGACGATAACATATTTCTATTTCCAGATACATTAGTTACAACTGGAGTTTGAACTACTCCATTTGCAGTTATTGTTGCTGTTGGAGAACCTCCTGGAGCATTTATATCCAATACTTTTACACCATTTACAACTATTTCTTTTCCTGTTGGTTTACTTCCAGGAGTATATTCTTTAACAGCTCCTCCACCAAGATGGAAAGTTCCATAGTTCTTGATAACTCCACCATTTGCTTTGAAGAATGCAAATCCACCATCTGAATTAATAGTGATTGTTCCATTGTTTTCAAATTCAGCACCATTTCTTACAACAATTCCAACTGCTTCTTTTGGACTTCCTACTGTAGTTATTATACCATCATTGACACCCTTAGCTCCATTGTCTAAATACATACCCATAGAACCATCACCAGCTAGGTTTATTGTGTGCCCTGCACTATTTTTTGCTGTAGAGTTTGGTCCTGATGCATACATTCCTATGGCATCTTTTCCTACAGTTATTGTTCCATTATTTACTATATTTCCACTATCAGCTCTTAAATATCCTGCAGCCATACCTAGTGAGTATAAAGAATTTTCTTTATCAGAATCTCCTACAGTTATTGTAGAATTGTTAGTAGCTGTTCCACCTTTAATACTATAGATACCAACATTTCCTATTCCTCTAGAGAAGTCAATATTTGCATTATTTACTACAGTTCCTGCTGAGTACAATCCGTAGTTTTGTCCACCTGTTGCACTTGCTATTGGAGTTCCTGCAGCTGAACCATTTGAAGTTAATGCAACATTATTTGTTATATTTCCAGTAGTGTCATCTGAATATAAGTAAACAGACTTTTCTCCCAATGTCACACTTCCAGCATTTGAGTTTGTAAAAGTAGTTCCTACTCCTTTTAGAACATATCCATATGAATTATCTCCTATATTCATAATACTTCCAGCATCATTTATTCTAACTCCATTAGCTTGAACTCCTGTAGCTGCATCTGTTCCTAAGAATACTCCAACTGCTTCATTTTTACCTAAATTAATTTTTAGCTCCTGCTTGTATATCAATATTAGGTGTTGCTGGTGTTGTTGATGTTGAGAATATTCCTACTCCTTTATCTCCAACATTTAATTCAGATCCTGATGTTAATTGTACATCTTTTTCCATAAATAGCATATGAATTCTTTCCAGCATCTATTTTACCTTTATTTATTATTTTTTTACATTTTTGGTTTTTAGTAAACATTCCTGTTCTTAGAACACTTTCACTTGTAGAATCTCCTATTGAAATAGTACCAGTAGAGTCATTTGTCATAGTAGCTGCTCTAACTCCATCTGTTTCTACAAACATTCCTGTTCCTTTATCAGCTGTAATATTGATTGCACCTTTATTTACTAAATTTCCAAGTTTTGCAGCCATACCAATAGCTTCTTGACCTGACATATTTATAACACCATTAGTATCATTAGTCGCTTCTATTGTATGAGGAGCAGTAGTATTACTATCATTATTTTCTATATAGATACCAACTGCTTTTTTACCATCAAGTTCTATTTTCCCTTTATTTACTACACCAACATCTCCAGCATTTGGTTTAGTACCGAACTCATTTCTTTTTAAAACTCCATTACTATCTTTTCTATAGGAGATTCCTAAAACTCCTATTGAACCTTCTCCACCAACATTGATTTCACCTTCATTGTTAACAGTAGAACCATTTACTGCATATACTCCAACTGCTTTTTGCATTGGCATCATTAAGTCCTGACTTTTCAACATTTACTTTTAGCTCCACTAGCAATGTTAGCTTCTCCATAGTTAATAAATAGACCAACTGCTCCACTTCCTGCATCTACTCTATCTGCATTAACACTTGAACCAGCTGCTAAATTTATTTGAGTATCACTTCTACCAACTGCATTGGCACTTGAGTTCATATCTAATCCAACTACAGTGCTTGTATCTAAAGAATTTAGATTAGCAGTATTTAGATAAGCTGTTACATTTTTTTAGATGCTGCTAAGTTTACTTTAGCTCTTTGAACTAATAGATTTCTTACATACATATTTTTCATTTGCACTTGCTGTTCCTGTTGCAACAGCTTTTTTTATCTATATCTTGATCTATATTATATGCAGTTAAACCATCTATTGCTGCCATTTTATAGTTTTCTGCTCCAGCATCATGAGTTGGAGTTGCTGTAAGTCCAGCCCAAGTATTTAGAGTACTAGATATGCTTGTTACATTTAGTGGTGCTGTTGCATTTTTTAGACTTAATACAGTTACATCTTTAGATTTTATATGAATAGACATATTACTTGTTGTTATTGGTAAAGTAGTACCATAAACTTTTTCATATCCTATTGCACTTCCATCTAAGATTAACTTAGCATCTGTCATATCTATGTTTCCACCATTAGCTGCATATAGAGCATAACCATTACCTTTATACTCCACAGTACCTTTAGTCATGTTAACATTAGCATTTGTACCAACTGAAGCTACAGCTGTTGAACCATCACTTACTTTTACATAGTTCTTTTCAGCATTAATTACTCCACCATCTTTAGCCATTAATCCAAATCCAGCATATCTATCAGCATCTGTTAACTTAGTTCCTGTTATACTAATATTAGGAGTAGTTTCTTTAGTAAGTCTATTAATTGTTATAACTGTTCCTGCATCTGTTGCGAAAACAGCTCCTGAATCTTTTTTTATTGACTGTAGAAGCATCTGCTTTCAACAGTTGCTCCACTTATATTTAATCCATAAGTAGCTTTTGTTGGTAATCCAGTTCCATCTGAAAGCAGAACTTTAGCACCAGCACTTCCATAAATTAAAAACAGAGTTTTTTTAGTATCTGTTGCTTTAACTTCTCTTACTTCTACATGGTTTGTTCCAGCTACAGGTATTGCACCACCAACAGCAAAAATCGCTAAGTTTCCAACTCCATCTTTTAGTTCAATTTTTCCTGTAGATTTTACTGACCCTTGAGTATTAATATACACTCCTATATTACTTTTAGCAGTTGTTCCTCCATTTAACTCAATGCTTCCTCCACCAATATTTAAAGCCACATTAGCATTTGGGTGTACCCCAACATTCCCTTCTGTTTTATCAAATATTTTTATTTGGTGAGATGTTAAATTTGTAGGACCATTTGATAAAAATACCAAAAGATCCTCTGATATAATCTTTATCTGTAGTAGCAACATCACTAGAGTTTACATCATAATTCGATAATGCTACACCATTTGTTTCTGCTCCACCTGTAACTGCAGAAGTTGCTTTTGTTGTAAAGTTTTGATTTCCTTTTCCAGCTGCTCCTATATTAACTGCAAAGTTTCCTTCTATTGAACCTTTATTAGTAGCTCCTTGATCCCAGTATATTCCCATACTGCTATCTCCAAAAAAATATTTATTGGTTTTATAATCTTTAGTTGCAGTGTTTGTAGCAGCATTAAATGTAAATCCTTTTTCTACAAATTGTAAATCCATTTTTTTGAAGGTGTACTGTTATAGATTCCTGCACTTTTTTCAGCATACATATTTATTGTACCTCTATTTACAACAGAGATTGGTTTTCCAGCTGTTTCTGAGTTTAAAAATACAGCTGATTCTTTTGTCCATAAATCCATATTTCCAGTACTTCCATTATACATTATTGAAAGGTGACCTGGATGACTCCTCCAGGAGATAAACTAAATACAGCTGATTTACTTCCTGATACAGTTCCTGCTGCATCCTTATGTGGTTGAATAACTATATCACCGACGTTTGCAGCTATTGATTTTACAGTTGTTCCTCCATTATGGTCATAGTTATTTGTTACAACATTGTAACTACCTTCCATTACTATTCTTCCACTTTGCATCCAAATAAACATATTTGAAGTTGGAGTAGCCGAATTTCCGTGTGCTGTAGTCGAGTTTACATTATCTCTTAAATCTTCAAATGCCCCATTTACAGCAGTTGAACTAGAACCAGAAGATACTTTTGAATCCCAAGTTGTTTCTGCAGTTCCAGTAGTAAACCCAGCTCCTACTGTTGCCACTGCCATATTACCATGATGATCCATATGAACAAATTCTCTTAGTGTTGTAGTTGAAATATTAGTAAATAAATTATTTGAGTTTGTTAACATTGCTCCAGAAACTAATTTTTGAATTCCCAAACTACTTCCTGTAGTTGTTACTGCTCTATCCCATCCAGACCATCTGTTTCCACCTGTACCAAAAGTATTTCCTGAATCTGTTGAAGGCGTTCCCCAAGGTGAAATTCCAGCATAATCTTTGTATGAATATTTCATTTTAGAAGTTGTATCTCTAATTATATTAAAGTTTCCTTTAGTCAAAAACAACACTTTGTATTGCACCGTTGCTAGTAGTACTCACGTCCGCTTGAATTGCTGGTCCGTTTCCATTTGAATCTGCTGCTAAATTAAAAACTAGGAAAGCTAATTGTTGGTGCATCTGGTGCATCTGGTGACTTAGGTGGTGTTATCAACTTAGGCTCAAAAAGCTGGTAATGTCACACTAGGTGCTGCTGGACTAGTATCAGGTGATTTTTTTTATTTATCACTCTTGGAGTTATTCCAGCACTTAATTCCAATGAAACTATAGGTTCTTCTTGAGTTCTATTACTAGCTAATCCATAAGCATTTTTCTTTTCCTCTTAAATTTGTAGAAGCTGATCTAGGATCTTTTACTTGTTGTTAAATAAGAATACATTGAACTATTAGGTGCAACATATCTATTAAATTCATTTGTATCTCTTGTTAATATACCTTCAAATGGATATTTTTTTCTTTCTTATCTCCTCTTCCTTTGTATGATCCACCCCAATCTTCATAGAAGTAGTTTGCTCCAAATTGCCAAGATGACCAAGGTGATTTTAACTACTTGATTTCCTTGTTCCATAAGTTGAATTAATTCTAATCTTAATCCATTTATTTCTTTACTGTTTTCTCTTCTTGCTGTATCTATTTTTATCTTGTAAATTTCCTACAGAACTTCTTAGTTCTTGCTTACTTGCCTTTATTTCTTCCATTGTAGGAGTTTCTTCTTTATTAGCAATTGTTGCTAAAACTTCAGTTCTATTTTTCTGTAGTTTCTTCTATGTCTGATAAAAGTTTAGCAAACATAGGTAAACTTACACTATTGTCAGCACTAGCTACTAAAAACAGTTTTTTTCATTTTTTTACAACTGATGTTTTTTTCTACTTTAGTTTTAGGTGTAGTAAAAAAATTGCTATACATATCATTAGCACCAAATTGCATATTTACCCAAGATGCTTTTTAGTTTTTTTGACTCGCTTGTTTTACTTCCTTTTTCTCTTTAACAGCAGATTTTTATAGCTTTTTGCATCACTAACAACATCATTTTGTTTTTTTCTGGTGCTTGAATTGTATTTGTATCAGAAAAATGCACTTGCTCCATTCATTAAAAAAAGTACTGCAAGACCAACTGAATATTTTACATTTTCATATCTTTTTAGCAATTGAACGTAAATTTTTTTCAGTATTACTTAGGCTGTTATTTCCCATATATACTTTTTCCCTCCTCACTCTTATATTACCTCTAATATAAGGATTATCTTTGAACTAATCTGAATTCAACTCTCCTGTTTTTGCAGTCTTCCTTCTGGTGTTTCATTAGTTGCTACTGGATATTCTTCTCCCTTAGCTTCTATTCCAACTATTCTATCTTCTGGTAATCCAAATTCTATTAACTTAGCTTTTTACAGCTTCTGCTCTTCTTCTTGAAAGTCCCATGTTATATTGGTTGCTTCCTACAGAGTCTGTATGTCCTTCTATTGTTAATTCATAGTTATTTTGTTCTATGAAATCTTTTAAGTTATTTAACATTTCAAAAATATTGAGGTTTTTACTACTGATTTGTCAAAAATCAAAGTTTAGCGCTCTTTCATCTAATACTATTGTCATTTCTTTTGGTGCTTCTATATTTGTTATATCTATATTCTTTATTTCTAGTGCATTTATTCTTATTGTATTTTTCACGCATTTGTGTTGTTGTTAGCGCTTGGACTGCTAATGCTGGTAGAGAAAAATACAAATAAAAAGTAATAATGTTATTATTGTTGTTGTACTCTTTCTCTTTGCCATTTTTTTCAGCCTCCTTTTCTAATGATAAGTATTCTTCTGTATATTCAACTTTTCCTTCTTCTACTAACTTATCTACATTTTTCTGAAGGTTTTACTGCTTTTATTATTTGCTAAATAAGTTTCTATATTATCTAATCTTGCTGTATTGTAATTTACTACTTTTTTTCGATCTGTACATGCTACTAATGATAAAACTCCCTAATACTAATGCTAATTTTTTTCATATTTTCTGTTCTCCTTTTTATTAATAACTTACTCTTCTTTCTAGTTCTCCAACATTCTTTTCTAAATTATCAAGCATTTCATTTGTCTTGTTATAGTTTTCTATCTTGTCATTTATTTCTAACATTCTTTTCTTTATTCTTTGGATTTCTTCATCCATTTTTTTCTGATTCTGTCATATTTTTTTCTTGATTTTTTTGGAGTTACTTCTTCTTGTGCCACTGCTACTTCTCCACTTTCAACAGTTGCACCTTCTACTACTTCCCCATTTTCTGTAGTTTGATTAGCTATATCTTGAACTGATTGAGTTCCTTCTTCAGCTTGTCTTTTTGGCTGCTTCTTCTGCTTCTTTTTCTCTTTCTTTTTGAACTTTTTCATATTCTTTTAATAGTCTTTTTCTTTGCTTCATCATCATTTTTCTTCTGCATAAGCAAAACGAACCTACTAAAAGAACTCCTAATAATGCTGTTAACATTAGTTTACTTTTTCATCTATATTCCCCTATTATTGTTGTACAGGTTCTACTACTGGAGTAGCTTCTTCTATAGCTTCAGTTGTTTTTTTATATCTTCATCCATTATTTGATAATATCCTGCTACTTCTGCTTCTTCTCTTGCAACACTTCTTACTACTCTTTCATAAAAAAATCTAATTTGTCTAGTGCTTCTTTTTCTTGTTGCTTCTAATTTTTTTCAGCTTCTGTTTTTTTGGTTTAGCTTTTTCTGCCTTCTTTGCCTTTTACCATTGCTTCTATTTCTGCTAATGAGCTTGCTTCAGATGTAGATATTCCTAATTCTTTTTGCTTCTTGTTGTAGTTTAAGAGTTTCTGTATCTTCTTTCTTTATTTTTCTTTCTCATATCATCTAAGATTTCCATTGCTTCTTTTTCATCTTGAGGATTTAGTCCTTCTGTTGCTACTACAGTTTCTACTGGAGCTTCTACAACTTCTACTGCTTTGAGCTTGTTCTTTTTGCTGCCTTTTCAGCAAGTCTAGCTTGTTCTTCAGCCTCTTTTTCTTGCTTTTTTTCTTCCGCTTCTTTTTGCTAGTTTTGCTTTTTTGCTTTCTCCGCTTTTTTTCTATTTCTGTTCTCTTTTTATTTAACACTGACATAGCATCATCTTCTGCATAAGCTATTGATGACAATGCACATAGAAATAAAATTGTTTTTTTAGAAACTTTTTCATATTTCCCCTCCTGTTAATTTAAAACTTCTAATAATTTTGTTAATTCTACTATTTGTTGTTCTTTGTCTGCAATTTTTTTGTTCAAGTTTGTTGTAGTATTCATCAAATCTCTTTAACAACTTCTTGTACTCATCTCTATGCCATCTTATTTTTTTGAATCTTGTTTTAATTTAGCATATAGTTCTTCTCTTCCTAGTTGCTTTTCTTTTAATTCCTTTACTTCTTTTTCAAGATTTGCTTTTTTTCTTGAATAAATTCTTCTTTTTCTTTCTGCTTCTTTTTTTGCATTAAAAGCTTGATACTCGGCTTCAATATTCTTAACTTCATTTATTACTTCTTGAGCCACAGTATCTGTTGCTTCTGCTGAGTAGGAAAAATGCTCCCACTACTAACATTGCACCTAAAAATAAATTTAATTTTCATAGTTCCCCTTTTTAAACTTTTTTTAATTAAAAAAACAATAGATTTTTTTATGACTTTAGTATACTTTTTTTATAGAGTTTTGTCAATAAAATAAATACTCTTTTTATAACAATACTACATGTGAACTTTTATTCTTGCATAGATAATGCCTCTCTTAAAAAAATGGTAAAAGGGAACGAGTTATTATTATTTTTTTCTGCTTGAGATTGTAAAATACATTATTTTTTTCCTTCTTCCAAGGCATCATACCATATAGTTTTACTTACTTTTAAAAAAATTTCAACCAAATCTTTTATGCTGGTAAATTGTCCTAATTCATCTAAAAAGTAATCTTTCTAAATATTTCTCTATATCATTTTTTTAGCTTCCCAATTATGAAAGTTATTTGCATCAAAAATCTTCTTTTTGTTAAAGGAGTTTCAACAATATTATTATTATATGAAAGTTCTAAACTCCTTATAAAAATCTTCCATATTATATTCAGTTCTACCATTTTTTTACACGACTTCTCACCTTATTATTTTTTTTACTAAAGTATAAGTATAACTCAGACTTATATTTAAAAATGTCATGGATTCTATTTGCACTTACATATTCTCCACTTAATTTTTAAGATGTATTCAGCTAAAAAAAGTTTGTATGTATATTCTTCATTTTAAGCCTCCTTTATTTTTTTAAAAACACAAATTTTTTTATTTTTTTATAGTTTGTATTATACAAACATATTAATATTATTTTTTTATTTTTTTGTCAAATTATTTTTTTATAAAAACACAAATTTTTTTAAAAAAATATTTGTAAAATACAAATTTATATGTTATTATTATTTTTAAATGGAGGTATAATATGAAATTAGTAAGTAATTTTGCTGAAAGACTAAAACTTGCTTTAGAACTTAGAAATATGAAAGCAACTAAATTATCAGAATTGACTAATGTAAATAAATCTACTATTTCTCAATATCTAAGTGGAGAATATGAAGCAAAAAAAGATAGAATAGAATTATTTGCAGAGGTTTTAAATGTAAATGAACTTTGGTTAAGAGGCTATGAGTTTCCTATGGAAAATGAAGTTGACAAAGAAAAAGATATTTTTAATTAAAGAGTATCAGTTGAATGCAGATGAAATAAGAGAATACGAAAAATATAGCAATGACTACTTCAACACTTATGTTTAATGGTAAACCTGTATCAGAAGAAGATAAAAAAATGAATTAGAGAAAGTTTTGAAAGAATTTTTTTATTCGTGCGTTGCTTAAAAAGAGAGCTGATGAAAAATAATGACAGAAAGAAGAAAAAAAGAAATTCTAAAAATTGATTGATAATTTATATTTTGAGTTTGGGACAAAAAAATCCTATAAGTATTTGTAAGGGTTTAGGTATTGAAATTGTTTCAGCTAATATAGAAATGAAAGGTTTATACACTGTTGTTTTGAATTCAAAATTAATAGTTGTTCAGTCTTTGCTTGAGGGCTTTTGCAAAAACTTTTTGTCGTAGGACATGAGCTCTTCCATGCTCTCGAACATGATTGTGATGAGATAAGATTTTTTTAGGGAACATACTAGTTTTAAAAACTTCTATCTACGAAGAAGAGGCTAATTTCTTTTCGGTTCAACTTTTAAAAGACTATATTGAATATTATCAAGATGAAGTTGCTGACTTAGAGATTGCTGAAGAAATAGAAAAAAATTTATATAACTAAAAAAAGTAAAAAAATAGTTCGTTACTGAGTAAATTTCTTAACGATAAAAATCAAGAATTCGCTGCAAATCAGGAAACTCACTTCGTTCAGACACTCCTGCATTTGCTCGGCTCATTCTATTTGATTTTTTTATCTAAAAATTTCCATTCGTAACTTACTTATTTTTTTTACTTTTTGAATTAAAAATTATAGTGTGTAGCGGTCTCTTCTTATTTTTATTCTCCCTCATAATTTTCAGGGAACATTATTCTTTCAACACCTTCAATTATTATATGAAGTATCATCATATGAATCTCTTGTACTCTATCTGATGTCTTTCCAGGAACAATAAATTCATAATCACATTGTCCTTTAAGCTTTCCACCATCTTTTCCAAGTAGGGCAACAGTTACAAGCCCTTGTGCTTTAGCTTGTTCAACTGCCTTTATAACATTTGTTGAATTTCCACTGGTTGAAATTCCTATGAACATATCTCCTTCTTTTCCATAGGCTTCAACACCTTTTGAAAAGACATAATCAAAACCATAATCATTTGCAACACAAGTTATATGAGATGGATCTGATATAGAGATTGCCGGTAAGGCTCTTCTTTCTTTTCTGAATCTTCCTGTAAATTCTTCTATAAAGTGCATAGCATCACAGTTGCTACCACCATTACCACAGATTAAAACTTTGTTTCCTTTAGTAAATATATCTGCTAATTTCTTAGCTACTTTTTCAGTTTCTTTTCTTTCTTCTTCTTCTTCAATGAATTTTTTTAATAATTCTAATTCTGTTTTATATGGAGTTATTAAATTCATACCAACACCTCTTCTAATTTCTAGAACTTTCCATAACTATTTTATGGCTCTTAACCAAATCAATAAATTTTGTTATTTGAGATAGGTCTTTTTTTATCTTTAGTGATAATAAGTTCATATCCATCTTTAATTTCATCAATTTTAGTTATAACTTTGAAAGTTCCTTTTTCTTATATCCTTGTATACAGAATAATATGGAAGTATTACATTCCCTATTCCTTCTCTAACAAGACCTTTTTATTACTTCCAAATTTCCAAGAACATTAATCTTCTTGTCAAAACTAATACCATATTTATCTTCAATATATTCAATAGCCTTATTATTATTTTTGTATAACATCTCTTGTGATAATTGCATCTTTTTCAATATCTTTTATACTGTCATAATGCTTTGAACTAATTAAAACATAAGGCCCTTTTTTTCTATAGGAATTATCTCTAAATTAGGATCAGTTATATGTTGACTATCTATTATTATTACATCTAACTCTCCTTCTTTAAGAAGTTTCAATAGATGCTCTTTATTAGACATAGTTATATTGTATTCAATTTCATCATGTACTGAAGAAAAATTCTCTCATAAGACTAGGAAGTAAAGGCTCAGCAATAATAGCTGAAGCACCTATTGCTATTCTTGCCCTATCAAATTCTATGACTCTTGAAATTTCTTTTTTTCTGCTCTTTTGACTTTTTTTCAAAAAAATATCTTCAGCCATTTTATATAAAGTTTCTCCTGTATATGTAAGCTTAATTTTTTTGAGCTTCTGTCAAATAATTTTTACTTTTAATATATCTTCAAATTTTTTTACTTGAATAGAAACGGCTGACTGATTAATAAAAAAAGTTTTTCAGCAGCCTTTGTGAAACTCTTAGCTTTTAGCAACTTCATAAAAAAATTTCTAAATAGTGCAGATCCACTGTAATCACTCCTGACTTTATATTTAAGGATTTTTTTAAATATTCTATCATAATTCTTTTCATAATTACTATAAATTTTTTTATTATTTATGAAATATATATTTATTTTTTTAGCTCTCATATATATTCTTAGGCACATTGGAAGAATTAGATATCCTATAATCATTGATACCACAGCTTTTTATTACATTTTTATTTAATACTGGTATTCCAAGTAGTGATAATCCTTCTTTTAAAACTTCACCTGTTTTCTTTATTAATAAAAGCTCTTGATTTTTAAAGTATCTATATCTTGATTTAAGATAGGACAATTATTGTAGAAACTATTTAACTTCTTAGATAAATCATATAAATAATCTGCAATTAGATTAGGTTTGAACGTTTCAGCAGCTTTTTAATACTGATATTGGGAAAGTCAATAGATGAGTTGCTAAAGACCTTTCAAACTTATTTTTCTGTTTTTAATTTCTACACTGTCATTCAATTCTATATTTTTGTTCAGCTACTTTTTCTAAGAATAGATTGTATTCTAGCATAAGTATATAGTAAATATGGTGCTGTATTTCCTTCAAAACTTAGCATTTTGTCCCATTCAAATAGTATATCACTTTGTTTATTTTGAGATAGGTCAGCATATTTAACTGAACTTACTCCTACAACTTCTGCTATATTTTTGTTTTTTTCTTCTTCAGAAAGATTAGGGTTCTTTTCATTTACAACATCATATGCACGACTATGAGCTTCATCTAATAACTCTTCAAGTTTGATAACATTTCCTTTTACGAGTTGATAAAAATACCATCAGCAAATCTTATGATACCGAACCAAATATGGTATTTTTTTCTATATCCCAACCAAGCATATCAGTTATCTTAAAGAATTGTTTAAAATGGTCTTGTTGTCTAGCATCTGTAAGATATATCATCTTATTTACATCATAGTTATCTTTTCTAAATTTAACAGTTGCTATATCAGAAGTAGAATATAGATATGCTCCATCTTTCTTTTGAACTATACAAGGGAATAAATTGTCCTTTTTCATCAAAAAAATACAACCTTAGCTCCTTCATCATCAACTGCTAATTTCTTCTCTTCTAATTCTTTTACAACATCTGCCATCATGTCATTGTAGAAAGATTCTCCATAGTATGTATCAAAAATGTACATCTAATCTTTCATATAGTTTATTGTATTCTTTTTAAAAGATTCTGTTATAAATTCTTTCCAAAGTTTTTGTATTTTTCTTCTTCACCATCTTGTACTTTTTTTAAGTTCAGCTCTTGCTAAATCTTCAAGAGAAGGATCTTTTTCTGCTTCCTCAGAGAATTTAACATAAACTCTTTCTAATTCTTCTATGGCATTTTTTTCATAAGCTTCTCTGTTTAACCATTTTCTGTATCCCACTATTAACTTACCAAACTGTGTTCCCCAGTCTCCAATATGGTTGTCCGCAACAACATCATATCCTAAATATCTCATTATTCTAGCTACTGATTCTCCAATAATAGTTGATCTTAAGTGTCCTATGTGCATTCTTTTGGCAATGTTTGGTGATGAGAAATCTATGATAACTTTCCCTTTTTCTATTTAAAAAAATGAAAAAAATCATATGCTTCTCCTATTTTCTTTTATAGAATCAGAAAGATATTTATCCGTTAAAAAAATATATTTATGAAACCTGGTCCTGCAACTTCTAATTTTTTTCAACGATTTCTCCATAGGGAAACTTAGCCTTTATTTCTTCAGCAATTTTTCCTTGGATTATCTCCTATTATTTTTTTGAATTTATCATTGCAAAGTTACATTGATAGTCTCCAAAAATTTTTCATTTGTAGCTACTGTAATTTCTACTGGTTTTAATTCTTTATTTGGAAATAAATTGTTAACAAGATTTTTGAAAAAAATATCTGTTAATTCTTTACTAATTATTTTCATAAACATATCCCCTTTTCTTATTTTTTTGAGAATTAAAAAAACCGACCTATCGCCTCATTATGGTTTTAGTCGTCAAAAAGAACAAGTGGTAGTCAGTTATCAAAAAAACATACAGTATCCGTAATACCTCAATTTGATATTCGTGATGCTTCTGAGCTATTAAAGACAGCGCCAACCCCATGACGACATTAGACCCAAAAACCTCCTGGAAGTAGCGGTAAGGTCAGAAATTTTCTAAAAAAACATTATAACATATTTTCAATAAAAATTCAAGTTTTTTTAATTTACTTTTTTTAAAAATAAGTTTAAAAATAAATTCTATTTGTTCAAATATTTTACTATATTGTCTAATTCTTTTTAAACCTGTTTTTTTAAACCTGTATCATATACTCTTTTGAATTTTTATCTCTATTCTTTTTCAAGCCTACCTATTTTTTTAAGACTTCTGGAGGTCTTACAACAAAAAAATTTTTTTCCTTTATTTTTCTAAATCCTTTATTTTTTTGCAAGAACTTTCTCGTAGTCTGTTGCCATATTAAGAAGAGAGTTTACTAAATTAGGGTATTTTCTATAGACTAGTTTATATAGAAAACCTAACTTATCTTCCTTATATGTTCCTTCTGGTCTTGTTAATACAGCTATTATTTTTATCATAACCTAAGCTCTCACAAAAAAATCTATTGGAATGCTATCAGATATTCCTCCATCTAAATATTTTTTTACCATTTATCTCTATTATTTTTTTGAAGCAAAAGGTAAAGCTGATGTAGCTCTCAAGTATTCCATTTGTGCAAATGCATCTTTTATTAAAAACATATTCAGGCTTTCCACTTTCAACATTGGTCATAACAACATAGAAGTCTGTCTTTGCTTTTTTTGAATGTTTCATTGTCAAAAAAACATCTAATTTATAAGGTAACTCATAGAAAGCAAAAATCTTTATTCACAGCATTTCCTGTTGTTATCCAACTATGTAGTCCCATATATCTTTTTATCATCTGCATATTTTTTTATTGTATCTAACTGCTCTTTCTTTTTTTGTTTTTGAAACATAGTTTACTCCAAACAAAGCTCCAGAAGATACACCAACAATTCCATTGACGCTTAACTCTTTTTAACTCAAGTAAAAGCATCTAAAAACTCCAGCGGAGAAAAAGACCTCTCATTCCTCCACCTTCTAATACTAATCCTATTTTCATTTTTACACCTCTTATATTATTATAACTAATTTTTTTCAACTTGACTATAATTTTTATTTAAAAATTATGGTAAAATTAAATTATTATAGATTTAGTAAAGAATTTATTTTTAGGAGGGATAATATGGAAAAAAACTAAAATTATATTTTTTTGACATAAAAGATTATGACAAAGAGTTTTTTTAAGAAATATGCTGATAACTTCAATTTTGATATGACATTTTTTTAAAAAGTTAAACTGACTGAAGAAACAGTTCATTTAACTAAAGGTTATGATGTTGTCTGTGCTTTTACAAACGATGTTATAAACAAGGCAAATATCGATGTTATGGCTAACTATGGAATAAAAGCTTTTTAGCTATGAGATGTGCTGGTTTTTAACAATGTTTCTTTAAAAAGATATACATAATAGATTTAAAGTGGTTAGAGTTCCAGCTTATTCTCCTCATGCTATAGCAGAGTATACAGTTGCTCTTATTCTAGCAGTTAATAGAAAAAAATTCATAAAAGCCTATGTTCGTACAAGAGAAGGAAATTTCTCTATCAATGGTTTAATGGGATTTGATTTAAATGGAAAAAAACAGCTGGTATCATAGGGACAGGTAAAAATAGGACAAATTTTTAATTAAAAATATTGAGAGGATTCAATATGAAAGTTGTTGCCTATGATCTATTCCCTAATCAAAAAGTAGCTGAAGAACTTGGTTTTTGAATATGTAAGTTTAGATGAACTATATGCTCAATCTGATATTATTTCTTTAAACTGTCCACTTACAAAAGAAACTCAATATATGATTAATAGAAAATCTATGTTAAAGATGAAAGATGGAGTTATACTTGTAAATACAGGTAGAGGAATGCTTATTGATTCAGCTGACTTAGTTGAAGCTTTAAAAGACAAGAAAAATTGGAGCAGTGGCTCTTGACGTATATGAAGAAGAAGAAGATTATTTCTTTGAAGATAAATCTACTCAAGTTATTGAAGATGATATTTTAGGAAGACTTTTTATCTTTCTACAATGTGCTTCTTACTTCTCACCAAGCATATTTTACTCAAGAAGCTGTTGATGCTATCACTTTAACAACTTTAAATAATATTAAAGATTTTTGTTGAAGGTAAAGAACTAGTAAATGAGGTTCCACAAAAACTAGTAAAAAAATTAAAGGGGCTGTTGCATTTTTGAGCTGCACCCAAAAATCTTGGACACAAGATTGGAGGTGCAGTTTTTATAAATAAAGTGAACTACTCCCACTTATAGAAGTGGGAGCTTCTTGGGAAGTATGTGCTTTTGTTAGCCACATATATTTACTAAGCTCTTCGGGTAGTCCCTACCCTGATATTTTTTTCTAACTTACTTTTTTTCTTCTCTTAATATTTCTAAACCTTTTCTTAATATATTTATACTTGCATTGTAATCTCTATCTATTTCTAGTCCACAACATTCACAATGATATATTCTTTCTGATAATGTTAGTGTTTCTTTTTATATTACCACAACTAGAACAAGTCTTACTACTTGGATAAAAATGTAGGTACTTTTTACAATCTTTCTTCCATACCAGTTTGCTTTTATATTCCAGTTGTCTTACAAATTCACTCCAACTTACATCTGATATACTTTTTTTGCTAATTTGTGATTTTTTTAACATTCCCTTTATATTTAAGTCTTCTATACAGATTATATCGTGGTTATTGATAATTTTTGTACTCAACTTATTTACAAAGTCTTTTCTTTTATTTCTAATTTTATTATGTATCTTTTGCTACTTTTTTTCTTTTTGCTTTTTGATAATTCTTACTATCTGATAGTTTTTTTATCGCTATCTTTAGCAAGTTTACATCTCTTTGATAGTTTTCTTTGTTCTCTTTTTCAGTTTTTTTTCTCATATTCTTTTGTTAGCTTTAAATTTTCTACTTTTTGTACAATCACTCATTATTGCAAATTCTTTTTATTCCTAAATCTATTCCAATATTTTTTTATTAGTTTTTTTGCTAATTCTTCTATTTCTTCTTCACATAATATTGAAACAAAAATAATGTTCAAGACTATTTTTTTACTTATTGTTACTGATTTAATTATGCCTTTTTATTTCTCTATGTAATTTGATTTTAACTAGCGATTTTAATTTAGGAAGTTTTATGTAGCTATCTTTAATATATATTGTGTTTTTGATTATTTGTAGTATAGCTTTGGACTGGATTGGATTTACGTTTATATTTTGGAAAACCAAAATCTTTATTTTTTTAAGAAAAATTCTTAAAAGCCTTTTTCTAAATTTAATTGTGCATTAGCAAGAGCTAAGCTATCAACTTCTTTTTAAATAAGGATATTCTTCTTTATACTTAGCAGGAGTAGGATATTCAGTTTTTAATTCCTGTTGATTTATACTCTTCATAACCTTTCTTTCTATCATCTAACATAAGGTTATAAACTTTTTCTAACACAACCAAAGTTTTTTTTGAGAAAAAAAGATTACTTGTTCTAAGGTAGGATATATTCTGAATTTATATGCTTTTTTTAATTATCTTCATTTCCTCCTTCTTACTTGCTCCACCAATACTCAATACAAAAAAATTTCTACTCCAAAAAAATACTCTTTTTTTATTACCTTTAACTGATTTAATTATATCATATTTTTTTGAAACAATTTCAAGAAAATAAAAAAAGCAATTCATCCCCTACTTATAGAAGTAGGGGACTTCTTGCTGAGATTTGTTAAAATATTCAATCTTATCTGCTATTTTCTTCATGCATCCATTTTTTTGAATTAATAATATACAAATTATATAAATAATTCCAATGAAAAATACATAATATTTGTAAATAAAAAAAGGTTTTTTTGTGTCTAATATTTTTTTCCAATTATTATCTGTAATCCTATCAAAAAAATACACTTGATAAAGAGCTAACTAAAGATATAACAGATGATCTTACTTCATTTGAAATAAAAATTATGTACTGTCCCCATAATTTTAAGCATAGCCATTTTATAATTAAATCCTAGAGAAACTATCCCAACTAAATATAAAAATTAAATTGTGAGAGCAATAGATAACTATTAGAGACACAGGTATTAGAGAGGTACATAAAACATATACAAATTCTTTAATATTTCTTTTTACTGATAAAAAGCACTTATAGCAAAAAGATATCAAATAAAGACTATATACACTACCAAGTCTACTTCCAGTTATTCCTAATGATTTCCCTACAGGTTGCCATATGAAGAGATAAATAGAATAGAATGAATAACTTGAAGTTAAAGCAAGAGTATATATCCATAGTTTACGCTCTTTTATAAAAAAATAGTAAACTTTTTTTACCAATCTTTACTAAATCAGTTTCGGTACTTTTTATTATCTTCAAAACTAAAAATATATGAATACTCCATTTACTATATACAACATCCCCGAAATAATTAATAGAGTCTTATACTGAACCTCCCACGACTGACACCCTACGAGTGCTAGAGTCGCAGGGTTCTTGGGTAGTAGTTGCTTCTGTTAGCCAACTAAATTTACCAAGCTATCCCCATAGTTCCTACGGTTCATATATTATATATTTAAGCACTTATACCTAATATCCTTAGTCCTTCTTTTTAATATGTTTTTTTGGCTGCATTTATATCTCTATTATGTACAGCTCCACATACTGGACAAGTCCATTCTCTCACACTTAAATCTTTTTACTTCTTCATTTCTATATCCACAACAATTACATATTTGACTACTTGCAAAAAAATTTATCTACTCTTACTATTGTTTTTCCATGCCATTTCGCTTTTATAACTTAGTATTCTATTAAATTCACTCCATGATACATCTACAATATTTCTTGCTAATTTATGATTTTTTTTACCATATTTTTTTACTTGTAAGTCTTCCATACAAATAATATCATACTCTTTTATTAGCACTGTTGATAACTTTTGCAAAAAAATCTTCTCTTTGATTTGATATTTTTTTCAAATAATCTTGCTACTTTTTATTCTAGCTTTATTCCTATTTGAACTACCCTTTGGTTTTCGTGATAGTTTTTCTTTTGTAATATTACTAGTTTATTCAAAGATTTTTTTGTAAATATTTTTGGATTTTCTATTGAGATTTCATCACTGGTAAGCGCAAAATCCTTTATACCTAAATCTATTCCAACATTCTTATTTGTACTTTCTAATTTTTTTCTACTTCTACATCTGTACAACATAAAGATATATAATATTTTCCACTAGGCGCTTGTGTTATTGTTGCACTTATTATTCTTCCTTGTGGTTTTCATTTTTATCTCTTATTTTTTTAGTTTTTCCTAACTTAGGTACTTTTTTATCCATTTATCTAAAAAAACTCTATATTATTATTTGTATAATTGGTTCTGTATGATTTTCTATTATCTTTCTTAGATTTAAACTTAGGATAGCCACTTCCACTAAAAAAAGTTTTTTTATAGGCTTTATCTAAATCCTTTTAAAGAATTTTTGTAAAGAAAATTTATCTACATCTTTTTAACCATTCTTTCTCTTGTTTTAAAACTGTTAATTCTTTTACTACACTCACTATATGACATAGATTTTTTTCTCTTTGTTATATAGCTCTTGTTTTTAAACCTAAAAAAATGATTATAGACATATCTTACACAACCAAAAGTACAATTTAATATTGTTATTTGAGTTTTAGTTGGATAAAAATCTAAACTTATATGCTTTTTTTCCATGCAATTTCACCTCCATTTACCTATATATAGTATACTACTTTTTTTATACTATAAGTAAATGAAAAAAAGTAAAATTTTTTTCTAAATATATGAACCTAAAACTGACTCAGTCGTTTTTAGAGGTTGTCGTTCACATAAGTACGCTACCACTTATGCAGTTCTCTTGGCATATACACTCCTTAATAAATTAAGGAGATTAGCCTTGAACTTCTTAATATTTCTATTAAGCACAGACTATATCTTATCCCACAGTTCTATCTGTTTGGGTCTACCCACTTCCACTAGCTTTAGTGTACTTCCCTCAGGAGGAATAGTCGTTGAACCTTACCTTTCGGTCTTGGCTGCTGATTGCCCATTATCTTAACACTTAGGATTTAACCTTATGTCATCTAGTATATTTTTTTCTGCTTTTCGCCACTTTCACACTTGTACCATATTATTTAGGTACTATGTTGTAGTTATACTAGCTTTAGGGGTTCCCAGCAATTCGAGTAGTATTGGATAGCTTTTTAAGTTGCTACCTCTACATACATATTTCTATATATGCTGACTATACTTAATGGTCTAACTCATGACTGACACCCTACGAGTGCTAGAGTCACAAGTGTGCGACCATATTTTTTTAATCAATGTTGAAAAAAACGAAATGATAAATCCTGTTAAAACTCCTATAATATTAGTTAAAAACTGACTTTGTGCATTAATTTTAAAAAAATATTCTTGTTTTTTTCTTTATTATTTTCAATACTAATACTATTTACAAACCAAGGAAATAATGTTCCACTAACCTGTGATTCTCCTAAACCAAGCAATATCCCACTAATATATAGCATAAGTACATTATAACTTTTTTTGCTATTATTATTGTTGCTATCCCCATAAATATCATACCAATTGTAAAAAAATTCTTAACCGTCCATATTTATCAGCAAAACTTCCAGTTGGATAATCAAATATCATTTGAGAAAAATAAAACTAAAGACCATATGAATCCAATTTGAGTATTATTTATACCAAGTTGTAACAAAAAAAGGCAGTTATCACAGAACTATATAAAATTGATGATATATTATAAGAAGTTTCTCCCCAAATCAAGCCAATAAAATTTTTTTCATATTAATAACTCCTAATTTAGTAATGGATAATGAAATCTTTTCTAAATAAATTTTTGAGTTATTTTAATTACATCTTCTTTGCAACCTCCTCAACAACTTTCCTTAAAAATTAGATTTGTTTAACAGATAATCCTTTTTTTATATTATTCTCTATCAGCAATAAGTTTATCTGCCATAAGATTAGCAAGTTCTATTAGTCTATCTCTTTCAATAGGAGTAACATGCCCTTTTTATTTCTATAGGTTCTCCAATTTGTTCTAGTCCTGGTAGACTGTCAGCAAATTCTTTTTATTTTCTTTACTCCTCCACCACTCCACATCATATTTCCAAAAGATACCTAAGTATCTATTTTTTTAAAACCATAGTTTTGTAATTTATGTAGTAAAGGCTCCATCTTTGGATATACATCATTATTATGAGCACAAGAACCTAGCATAAGTCCTTTATATTTCCAAATTGTACTGAAGATATATGAGTGATCTGTTTTAGATGAGTCAAAGATGATAACATCTTTTATTCCTCTGTTACCTAATTCTCTTCCTAAATATTCAGCCATTTCAGCTGTATGACCATACATACTTCCATAAACTATAACAACACCTTCTTTTTGTAGGTTCCATATTTGCCCATTTTTTTGATATCTTTCTATAAGGGCTTTTATATTTTTTCTCCAAATAAGTCCATGTGAGGGACAAATACAAGAAATTTCAAGAGGAGATAATTTCTTTAAAACAGCATTTACAGGTGCACCAAACTTCCCAACTATATTAGAATAGTATCTTCTCATTTCATCTGTAAAAGAAATCTGTGTTTACTTCATCATCAAAAAAACAGCTCCATCTAAAGCTCCAAAGCTTCCAAAAGCATCATTTGAGAATAAGATTTTATCAGTCATATCATAAGTTGCCATAGATTCTGGCCAGTGTACCATAGGCATTAAATAGAAAGTTAGCTTATGTTTTCCTAAGTCTAAAAACATCTTTTTTTCTTTTTACTACCATTACTCTTTCATCAGCTAAGTCTACACCTAATAATTTTTAACATCATTATAGTTTTTTTGCATTTCCTACAACTTTTAATTCTGGATAAATTTTTTTAATAGACTTTTGATTGAGCCAGAATGATCAGGGTTCAACGTGATTTACTATAATGTAGTCAATAGGAGCAGTACCTATCATTGCTTCTATTTTACTAAGAAAAATTTCCATTTTCACCTTCCTCAACACCATCAATAATACAAATTTTTTTCATCCAATATTAAATATGAATTATATGTAACTCCGTTATCTAAAGGAATGTAATTTTCAAATCTTTGAGTTTTTTTCTATCGTTAACTCCAATCCAAATAATATCATCATTTATTTTTTTGTACAACAATACATTATTTCCTTTCCTCCTTCAAAAAACTATAATTTATCGTTAAATATTACTTAACATTATCATAATAGATTTATTAACTTTTTTTTCAATATATTTTTTTAAATATTATAAAAACTTAAAAAAAGCTGTACAAATTTTTCTTTTGTAACAGCTTTTTGTTTTTTTAATATTTTTAAGTAATTAGATAGCAGCTAATTTCTTTCCAACTTCTTTTTAATTGAGCTAATTCTTCATCACTTGGTTCTTCATTTGCAAGAATAGGCATATCAACTATAGTAGCTCCAAATCCTTCTAATTGAGCTTTCCAGTTATCAGCATATTCTCCTCCTCCCCATCCGTAAGAACCGAAGATATATACTTTTTTTACCTTTGAATTTATCTCCTGCTTTCTTCCATGAATGGTAATAAGTTATTTTCGTCTATTACTTCTGCTCCTGTTGCTGAAGATCCCATAACTATAACATCGCTTGAAAGGATAGCATCTTTATCCATTGCATTTGATTTGTAAACAGTTACTGCTCCTCCTGCTTTCAACTATTCCTTCTTCAATAGCTTTTTGCCATTTTTTTCTGTATTTCCAGTTGCACTATAATAAACTAAACTAATTTTTACTCATTTTACTCCTCCTAATTTTTTTAATATATCTTTATTTTTAAATTTTAAACTTTACTTAATAAGTCATATTTATATTATATATATAAATATAAAAATTTTTGCAAGTTTTATTTTTAAAAAAAGTTCTCATATCTGTTGGTAGCACTCCACAAAAATATATTCGTCCACACCCAGATCCTTCATTGCTTTAATTTGCTCTTTAACTTCTTTTGGTCCATAATGTATATGTCCCTTTACCCAAGTTGCTGTAAATGCTTGTATCCAAGGTCTAATAATAGCAGGACTAGAAATATTATTATTTCTATTTATAGAATCTTTTGTTGAATGATAAATTGTTTTATATGGATTAGCATCAGGAATCTCTAGTCCATAAACTCCCTTTCCATAATGGCTTGGATACATCATAGGTGATACATAATCTACCTCTGAACTAACAGCTTCCCAAAATTGTCCCAATGACATATCATCTGAAGAACTTCCAACTTGCCCATAGATATCTGCACTTATATATACATTATATGGACTTAACTCTTTTTTTGCATAGTTTAAATATTTTTTTGAATAGCTTCTGCCTTAGTCATATTATCTGTATTTCTATAGTTTAAAAACCTTGTCTAGTTTTCCACCATTAGAAGCAGGAAATCTCACATAGTCAAACTGTATTTCGTTGAAACCTGCTTTTGCTGCTTCTTTAGCAACTGTCACATTGTATTCCCACAAGTTTTTATCATAAGCAGATACCCAAACAAGTCCATCACTATTTGTAAATGCCTTTTCCTCCATCTTTATATACAATAATTTTATCAGGATTTTCTTTGGCATAGATTGTGTCTTTAAAAGATACTATTCTAGCTATGGTGTAAATCCCATTATCTTTTTAATTTTTTTAATTACAGGCTCAATCTCTTTTTATTATTGGGTTTTTATTGGCAGACTTTGTATATTTATTTATACTCTCTGACATAGGAAAAAGTTAACTCCCCATAGTCTCCTTTTTACATCTATAACAAAGGCATTGATATTATTCTTTTTAGCAAGTTCTATAAGCTCATCTAATCTACCTTTAAGTGCAACAGAGTGGCCTGAAACATACAGTCCTCTTACTTTTTACTCTTTTTATTATCTTTGTATTCTTTCTTTTTCTTTTTCTGTGAAATCTAAATTTTTAAATCTTTCATCAACTGCTTTCATTTAATGTCGATACCAAATAACCATCTTCTATCCAAGCAACTTTTTGTTTTATTAACATCTTTGTATGTTATCTTTTTTTCATGATTATTGTTGCATCTATTTCTTTACCTTGCTTATTTTTTTAATTTTTTTGTAACTTCCTTTGTTTCATAAACATTTACACGGGTTCCTTTTTATTAAATATCCAATATTTTCTTTCTTATTCATATCTGAATAGATAGAAACTTTTTTTCTGTCAAATAACTATAATCTGGCTTTGAATTTTTTTCTTTTGAGTAAATTTCCTTTGAAGAAAAAAATACTCATAAACATAATTGTAACAAGTAATAATAATTTTTTTGTAATTCTCATTTGCTTTATCTCCTAAGTTTTTTTTATCCTGTGCTTAGTATTATATCATTTTTTTTAATAAAAAAAGACACTAAAAAAACTTTTTTTGTCTTTAGTGCCTCAATGGTTTTTAAATCTTAGTAGTTAACTGCTCTTCTTTTTGAATTTAGCTTTGTCTGCTCCACAAACAGGACATTTACCTGGTGCATCATTTCCATAATGTAGGTGTCCACAGTCCATACATTCCCAAGCTACTTTTTTTCTTCTGAATGGAATACTGTCCCATTTTTTTAATGTTTTCTAATAATTTTCTGTATCTTTCTTCATGTTCTTTTTCAATTTGTCCAACCATTTCAAATTGTTTAGCAAGTTTCATGAATCCTTCTTCTCTTGCTTCTTCTGCGAATTTAGCATACATATCTGTCCATTCATAGTTTTCTCCAGCTGCTGCATCTGCAAGGTTAACTATTGTTTCAGGGATAGTATCTCCATGTAAAGCTTTTGAACCAAAGTTTAGCATGTTCTTTTTCGTTGTTAGCTGTAATATCAAATAGTTCAGCTATTTGTTCATATCCTTCTTCTTTAGCAACTTTTGCATAGAAATTATATTTATTTCTTGCTTGTGATTCTCCAGCAAAAGCTGTCATTAAATTCTTTTCTGTTTTACTTCCTTTTTAAATCCATGTCGTATCTTTCTCCTTTTTTTCAAAAATAAAATATATTTTTCAAAAAAATACCAAATTATAGTTTAAAAATATTTTTATCACTTATAAAATTATCTGTCAAATTTAATTACTTTTGAAAAAAATACAAGAAATTTTTATAAAATAAAAAGAGTTGTTACATTTGTTTAATAAAATGTAACAACTCTTTTATTATTTTATTAATTTGTTAGTTTATTATTTTTTTAGTATAGTCCAGAAGTTCCTTCTTCTAAGTCAATTAAAAATATTTTTTTCATTTGTGTATAGTGTTCTAAGATAACTTTATGAGTTTCTCTTCCTATACCTGATTTTTTATATCCTCCGAATGGAGCATGTTCTGGAATTTGGTTATAAGTATTTACCCATACTCTACCAGTTTGAATTTCTCTTGCAAGTCTTAAAGCTCTATTGATATTCTTTGTGAATACTGCTCCTCCAAGTCCATATTCACTATCATTTGCTTGAGCGATAACTTCATCATCTGTTTTAAATTTAATTACAACAGCAACTGGTCCAAAGATTTCTTCTTGAGATACACGGCAACCATTGTTTACATTAGTTATTAATGTAGGTCTTACAAAGTTTCCCTTGTCACAACCATTTTCTGTATATTTTACTCCTCCTGTTAAAAACAACTCCACCTTCTTGTTTAGCAATTTCAACATAGTCTAAAATAGTTTTTACTTGTCTTGCATCTATTTGGCTTCCCATTACAGTTGTAGGATCTAATGGATTTCCAATTTTAATATTTTCAAATTTCTTTACAAGTTTTTCTATGAATTCATCATATATTCCTTCTTGTACGAATATTCTTGAACCTGCACAACAAACTTGTCCTTGGTTGAATAAGATTCCAAGTTGAGCTCCTTCAAGTGCCTTTTTCTATGTCAGCATCATCTAAAATAATATTTGCTGATTTCCCACCTAATTCAAGAGTTGCAGGTATTAATTTTTTTCTGCTGCTGCTAAAGCTATATCTCTACCTACTGCTGTTGAACCTGTGAAAGCTAATTTATCTAAATCAGGGTGATTCTTTAAAAAAATTCCCCTGCTGTGCTTCCTTTTTCCTGTAATTAAGTTTACAACTCCCTTTAGGAATTACATCTTGGATAAGTTCCATTAAAAACTAATAAAGCTTTAATGTTGTTGTACTAGATGGTTTTAAAAACAACTGTATCTCCTGCTGCTAAAGCTGGTGCTAACTTCAAGCTGCCATTAAGAATGGGAAGTTCCAAGGAATAATTTGTCCTACAACTCCTATAGGCTCTCTTAAAAATTAAACTTAAAAAAACTTTTCATCTAAAAACAGTTGCTTGTCCTTCATCTGCTAAGATACATCCTGCAAAAATATCTAAAATGACTTGCTGCTAAAGGAATATCAACTAAAGTTGTTTCTCTTATTGGCTTACCATTATCCATAGTTTCAACAGTTGCTAATAGTTCTTTATTTTCATCTATGATATCAGCAATCTTATTTAAAAATCTTAGCTCTTTCTTTTTACAGTAGTTTTTTTCTCCAAGTTTTAAATGCTTCTTTTTGCACTTTTTAACTGCTAAATCTACATCACTTTCGCTTGCATCAGGAAATTCTGATAATAATTCATTGTTATATGGAGCATATGTTTTTACCATAACTCCATTACTTGAATTTACCCATTCTCCATTGATAAACATTCTATATGATTTTTTTTAATATATTTTTCCATAAAATTCACCTCTTTTAATTTTTTTAAATTCCTGACCATTTTTTTGTCATAATTAATTATAGCACAGAACTTAAAAAATAAAAAGAGAAATTCTTACAAAAAGTAAAAAAATTCCCCCTTTTATTCTATTCAAATTTATTCTTATAAAAATTTTTCCTGCTTTTATCGCTCAAATTCCTTAAATAACGATATATTTTTTTTCATTATCATCACCGAAGAATAAAACTGAGTTTAATTTATCTGAATTTAATTTTCCATCTTCAATCAAGATAGGATTAACAACTCTTTTCTTTATACTCGCTATAATATTGGCAGTTTCTCCATACATTACAACATTTTCTACCTTACATTCCATAGAAACAGGACAAGCAGTAAATATCGGTGCGTCAATAAATTCTCCTATTTCATAATCCAATTTACTAAGTTGAATTTTATCTACTTTATGAAAAAAATCCACCTATTTCAATTTCATCCATTAAGTTTTCACTAGGAATATTTACAGTAAATTCCTTGAAGTTCATAATTTGTTTAGCTGCATTACTTCTACAATGAAGTCCTATAACCATCATATCTCCCAATGTATATGATGAACTATTAGTTGTAAAATTATATTTAAAGTTAACATCCTTATATCCAAGTAAAATTACTGGAAAACCATAGTACAATTTTTGAGGTTTCATAATTCTTTCTCATATCTTTTTTTATACCTTTCTAAATCATTAACCTAAATTTCTTTAGTATATTCTTTTTAAAAAAATGCTTGTTCAGTCTTAGTTAAATAAGGTTTTAATTTTTTTCATAAACTTCTTTATGATAAGTATTTAATTGTTCTTTTTTTCTTCTTTAGTTAAAAGATTTTTTTACTATACCATCTAAGTCAATAGGTGCATAAGTAATAGTTTCAAACTCTAAGAATTTACCATGTTCAGTTTCTAAAGCTTCTTTTACTAGAAGTTCATTTTCTATTCTTATTCCATGGCTACCTTCAATATATGCCCCTGGCTCATTAGTAACTATCATTCCAACTTCTAATCTTTGAGGATTGTATTGGAATCTTATTCCATGTGGTCCTTCATGTACATTTAAGATATGTCCTACTCCATGTCCTGTTCCACATTTATAGTCTATTCCTACATTCCATAAAAATTGTCTAGCTAAAATATCTAAGTTTGTTCCTGTTGCTCCAAACAAGAATTTTGCTCTTGATAGTGCTAACATTCCTTTTAAAACTAAAGTATTATCTATTTTTTCTTGTTTTCCAACTTTTTCCTAAAAAGAAAGTTCTTGTTATATCAGTAGTACCCTTTAAGTATGTTCCTCCTGAATCAAGTAAATACACTCCATCTTCTATTTTAGCTGAATTTTTTTCAGGAGCTGAATAGTGCATCATAGCTGCATTTTTTCCAAAAGCTGATATAGTATGGAAACTTAAATCTATATATCCTTCTATTTTTTTCTCTTAGAGAATTAATTTTTTTTCTTCAGCAGAGAATTCTGTGATATTTCCCTTTTTTTATAGTTATTTTTTTAAGCCAGTACATAAATTTAACTATAGCTACTCCATCTTGAACATGAATTTCTTTTTGTGTTAGCTATTTCAGTTTCATTCTTATGTGCCTTTAAATATGTACTAGGATTCATAGCATTGATTAAGTTATTCTTACTGATAGCTTCATAGATAGCATAGCTAGTTTTATTAAAAGTCAACTAAGATATTTCCTTTTTAATTTTTTTATATCTTCAAAGAATTCAAAATATCCTTTAACTTCTACTTTGTTATCTTTAAAAGTATTTTTTTAGCTCCCTCATTTAATTTATTTTTCATCAATATATAGGCTTGCTTTCTTTTCAGAAATCACTGTAAATGATAGAGCTACAGGGTTATGTTGAACATCGTCACCTCTGAAATTATATATCCAAGCTATATCATCTAAACTTGAGATAATATTATAGTCTGCATTTTTTTCTTTTTAAGCTTGCTCTTATTTCTTTTACTTTTTTTCCTTATATGATTTTTCCAGTATATTTATCTTCTAAAAATAAATATCTTTTTCAGCTGCTAAATCTGGTCTTTTCTTCCAAACTTCTGCTAATAAATCAAAAATCAACAATCTTAAATTTTTTTCTTTGAAAAGAATTTCATTCACATCAGAAGATAAAAAGTATCTTTGCATCTATTCCTATTTTTTTGAATTTTCTGCTAACTTAGAAACTATGTATTCCTTATATGTAGGAACACCTGTATTACCTTGTTTAAATAATTTTATTTCACTACCTTTTTAATTGATTTTCAGCTTGGATATGATATCTTCCATCTGTCCATAGGCAAGCCTCATCATTGAATATAACTAAAATTCCTGCTGAACCAGTAAAACCTGATAAATATTCTCTTCCTTGAAAAATAGCCACCTATATATTCACTTTGATGATAGTCAGAACTTGTTACAATATAGGCATCTACTTTGTGCTTTTTTTCATACTTTTTTTCTAGCTTCTTCAATTCTTTTTGTTGATTTCCATTCTAAGCTCCCTCCAATTTAATCAGTTTTCTTTTATTCCACTGTTACAGATTTTGCAAGATTTCTAGGTTTATCCACATCAAAACCTTTTTCTAAAGATGTATAGTAAGCTAAATATTGTAGAGCAACAACTGCAAGAACAGGACTTAATAACTCCCCGCTGTCTTTGATTTGAATTACATCATCTACAACTTCAGGAACTAAACTTCCTTCTTTACAAACTCCAACAACATAAGCTCCTCTAGCCTTAACTTCTTTTTATATTTGATACAACTTTTTCATCCATTTCTAAGTTAGTAGAGATAGCAACAACTAAAAACTCCTTGTTCTATAAGGGCTATACTTCCATGCTTTTAACTCCCCTGCAGCAAGAGCTTCAGTGTGAATATAGTTGATTTCTTTCATCTTTAAGCTACCTTCTCTAGCAACTTTTTTTCATCTATTCCTCTACCAAGATAGAAACCATTTTTTTTACATCTTTTTATTCTCTTAGCAATTTCATGTATCTTTTCTTTTTTTCTTTTATAAGTCCACTTATATTTTCTTTTTACTAAATTTATATCAGAAATATATTTCACATAATCTTTTTCTTCTAATTTTTCCAAGTTTTGCTCCCATATATAGAGATAATAGATATAGAACTAAAACTTGTGAACTATATGCTTTTGTAGAAGCAACTGAAATTTCAGGTCCTGCAAGAGTATAGATAACATTGTCTGCCTCTCTTGTTATTGTTGAACCTAAAACATTAGATATTGCTAAAGTTTTTTTGCTCCTTTTTTTCCTTTGCATATTTCATTGACATTAAAGTATCTATAGTTTCTCCTGATTGACTTACAAAAAAATAGCTAGAGTCTTATCAGTTATTACAGGGTCATTGTATCTGAATTCAGAAGCTATATCTGTAAATACATCTATTCCCAACAATTTTTTTATAAAATATTGTCCTTGTAAACCTGCATAATAAGCTGTTCCACAAGCAACTATATATATTCTGTCTATATTATGTAGATTTATTCCTTCTAATTGCTCATCAAAATTTACATTCTTTTCTTTTATCTGTGTAAACACCTAAAGTTTTTTTCAAAAAAATTTCAGGTTGCTCTTCAATTTCTTTTTATCATAAAGTGAGCATATCCACCTTTTTGAAGCTTGTTCAAAGTTCCATTCAACTTTTTTTAACTTCTCTTTTTACTTCTTTTTTTCATCTTTATCATAGACAGTTACATTATCTTTTTGTTACTAAAACAACATCTCCATCTTCAAGATAAATGATATCTCTTGTGTATTTTTAATATAGCTGATACGTCTGAAGCTATAAAAATTTTGATGTTCTCCAAGTCCAACTATCAAAGGACTATGACTTCTACAACAAATCATTTTATCAGGGAAATCTTTTATGAATTATAGCGAAAAGCATAAGTTCCTCTTATTCTTTTTTTAAAAACTTTTTTTAAGAGTTGAGTATAAATCTCCATCATATAGTTTTGAAAAATAATTGAGCAACTACTTCTGAATCTGTATCTGAACTAAATTTTACACCTTGTTCCATCAATTCTTTTTTTGATTTCTGCATAGTTTTCAATAATTCCATTGTGAATAAGTGCAACATCTCTGTTTTTCACTATAATGAGGGTGAGCATTTCTATCTGTAGGTACTCCATGAGTTGCCCATCTAGTATGACCTATACCTGTACAAGAAAGAACTTCAAATTGTTTCATATGATTTCTTAAATTATCTAATTTTTCCTTCTTTCTTTTCTATTTGTATCCCTTTGTCTGTTACAAAGGCAATCCCTGCTGAATCATATCCTCTGTATTCAACCTTTTCAAGTCCTTCTAATAGAACCTCCACCGCATTTGTGTTAGTTCCTGAATATCCAATTATTCCACACATATTAAACCTCCTAAAAAAATTTTTCATTATAAAAATAGGAGACTGTTACAATTATTTCTTTGTTACATAGATCACTCTATGTTTTTTTGTTAATAATGGTTGTAACCACCTTTTGAAATATCCGCCGAAAAATTCGATAATTTCAATCCTCGTCAACTCTAAAAATAGAGCTCTGGCGCTTCTTTTTACATAAATCTCCTACCTTAGATTATATTATAGTTTGAATAATTTAGCAAGTTTTTTTATAATTTCAAAAAAACAGAACTATAAAACTTACTTGACAATTAAAAGAAAAAAATGATATACTCTAATAAATAATGATTTAAAAATTAAATTATTTTTTTATTTTTTTAACTTTAGTTTTAATACAATTATATAATTTCTATATAATTAAGAATTAATAGGGGGTGAATAAAGTTGGAAAAAAATATAAAAAGAAATAAATAAGGAAAAATTGTTTAGAGTCTAGTTTAAATGATATGTCTGGATGGTATGAACTAGATTAGTTAAAATGTTGAGCCGTATTTTATACGGCTTTTTATTTCTTTAAAAAGGGAGAATATGAGAATATACTTACTTATAACTAATAGATGTAATTTAAAAATGCTCTATGTGCATAAGGGATAACCAACATGAAAAAAGATATGAATTTTGAGGATTTTTAAAAAAATATTTTTTTGAAAAAAAGAGATACTTCTAATACAGAAATAGTCATAACTGGTGGAGAACCGACTTTAAATTTAGAATTTGTAAAAATTTATAGAATATTCTTCAACTAAATTTAAAAAAAGGTATTAATCGCAACAAATGGGGTATTTAATCAATATATCAAAAAAATATCAAAAAAATATTAAAAAAATATCATATTTCAAATATCTTTAGATGGAAATGAAAAATATACATAACCAAATAAGAGGAGGAAAAAAATTTTTAATAATATTCTAGAAACAATTAAAGAACTTGAAAAAAATATGATTTAGAATATTGTATAGCCAGTGTTGTTGGAGAAGACAACTATGAAACTATTTTTTTGAATTAATTCCAGTACTGAACAAACTAAAAAAATGAAATATTGGAAGTTATCTTATAAAAATGCCTTTTTGGAAGTGCAAAAAAAGTGATCTACTTTCAAGTGAGAAATGGAATAAATTTGTTGATAAAAATATTAGATATAGTAGAATTTCGCTTATCAATAAAAAAAGATTTTTTTCCTTTAGAATTATATGATAAGTATTTTTGATAAACTTTCATCAAATAATCGTTGTTTTAATTGTGGAAGTGGGAAAGAAAAAGGTATATATTTACCCTAATTTTAATGTTTATCCTTGTACTTGTCTTACAGATTTTTTTGTATAGGAAATATTAAAGATGAATCTCTAGAAGATATCATAAAAAGGAATGAGTAATAAAAAAACTTTTATAATTACAATATTTTTAGAGAATAGTATTTGTAATCAATGTAAATATAAAAAAACTTTTTGTAATGGAGGTTGTATGGGAATGTCTTACAACATTTTTAGGAAAAATTAGGACTAGGAGATATAAGATGCCCCATAGTAAAAAAATATTATGAAGAAAAAAATGTATATTATTTTAATATTAATTACTTATGTGATAATAAATGCATTTTCTGTTATTCACATAATACTAATAACTTAAAAAAACAGAAAGTATAATTACATTAAAAAGAAATAATAAAAAAACCATTAATAAATATAAAAATTTCTGAAAAAGATAGATTAATTTTTAAATGGTGGGGAACCTTTATTACATAAAGAAATAAATGAAATATTAAATTACATTAGTAACACTAATATAGAGACTTTAATTTTTTTACTAATGGAAGAAATCTCACAAAAATTAAATCCAAACTTTTTAACTAAAAAAATATTAGATTCATTATTCCTATTCATGGTGATGAAAAATACACATAATTACATAACTAAAGATACAAAAAAAGTTTTTCAAGAAACTCTATCTTCTTTTTAAATGGTTATATGAAAATAATCTTCCTTGTTTAGTTGATTTAAAAAAATAATTCTAAACAATGAAACTATAAAAAAATTAAAAATTTGAAAAAAAGCATTAAAAAAATCTGGAAGGAAATTCCTATAAATAATGCAATACATATTACTAAAAATGATGGATACTAAAGTTTCTAAAACTAACGGTTGTCAGTCATTAAATCTGGATGTAGTAAACAAATATACTTTAAAAATTATTTAATGAATTTAAAAAAATAATAGAAAAAAACTTAAGTTTTTATAGTACTTGTATAAAAAGATATTTTAAGTTCAACAAAATATGAAATAGAACATGAAAAATTTAGAAATAACTTTACTATATAAAGATTATGCTTCTGAACATTATATAGATTTGAATAAAAATACTTCTTGTATCTTTGAATGTGACAAGAAAGAATATTGTTTATCCGAAGTCGATACTTATAATGTTTTTAGAGTTTTATAATAATAAATTTTTACAATGGTATGGAGTAATTATGAAAAAAATATAAAATCTATAGCTTTTAACAATAAAAGCCAACAAATTCTTGTAATTTTCAATGCAAACATTGCTTTAATGGTGAACATTTAGAAGAAAAAAATATTTCTTCCTATAGAAACCGTTTTTTTAAAAACTTTAGAATTGATTTCTAAAAAAATATAATGATATAAAAAAATAACTTTTTCATGGTGGAGAACCTACACTTGCTGGAATAGATTTTTTTATAAAAAAATTTTTTTCCTATGAAAAAAATATTGAAAAAAAGAAATATAATGTAGATTTCTGGCATATATTTCAAACTAATGGCTATCTTCTGTCTAGTAAATTTATCGATTTATTAATTTCTGAAGATGTTTTTAATCAGTATATCTTTTGATGGACCACACAATAATGATTTACGTTCAAATACAGATATTATTTTAAAAAAAGATTCAAGAAATAAAAGAAAAAAATGGAAATTTAAGAATTTTTTTGTGGAAACAGCTAAAAAGTATAAACTTTTTTTGCTTGAAACTTATAATTGGTTTAAAGAAAATAAATTAAATTATAAAAATTTTTGCCAATTCAGCCAAGAGGATTTGCTGAAAATGAAAAAGACTTTATTTTTAAATCCTCAAATATATGTGGATGCTTTATTAAAAGTTTATAATTTTTTTGGCTAAAAAGATAAAGAGAATACAATGAATATGTACACTTTTTCAAGAATTTCTAAAAATTAAAAAAAGAGTCTAATTTTTAAAGAAAAAAATGGTTTGATCGAAAATTATCACTAAATCCAGATGGAAATTTTTTTATCCTTTTTGGACGTCCTTATGATATTAATTTTAATTTAGGAAATCCTTATGATTTAGATAATATTGATGAATGTTTTTTTCTAATAAAAAAATTATATTAAATTAAAAAGATATTTTAAATAAAAAAATAAATGAAAAAAATGTACAAATTGTCAAGTATTTTTCAACTTGTAATGGAACTTGTTTATGTAGTTCTTTTTGTCTATGGAAATGATGAAGATATGTTAGAATATTCTTGTGAATTGGCTAGATTGACTTTTTAAAAAAATGTTATAAAAAAATTAATGAAAAAGGTAGAAAAAGAAATATCAGATAAACAATATCAATCATACAGTGAAAAGAGTTTTAAAAGAGTTTAAAAGATAAGAGATTCTTAATAGAATCTCTTTTAGTTTACTACAATATGGTGCCTGAGGCGGGACTTGAACCCGCACACTCCGAAGAATTCCAGATTTTGAGTCTGGTGCGTCTACCAATTCCACCACTCAGGCATTTTCTGGCGCACCTGGCAGGAGTCGAACCCACAACCCTCTGATCCGTAGTCAGATGCTCTATCCAATTGAGCCACAGATGCATATCGAATACTTAATAAGAATACCATATTATTTTTTTATGTCAATCTAAAAAAATAAGAGTTGTACATTTTATTTCATGTACAACTCTTATATTTAAAGACTATTTTTTTCATCCACAAAACCTAGTTCCTTTGCTCTATGACAAGCAAAGAAGTGAGCTTCTCCAACTTTTTCTAATTTTGGAGACTCTTTTGAACAGATTTCTGTAGCATAGACACATCTTTTTGCAAATCTACAACCAACTCCTGGATTGATAGGTGAAGTGATTTCTCCTTCAAGTTTAATTCTTTCCATTTTCTTTCTGATATTAATTGTAGGTATTGCTGATAATAAAAGCCTTAGTATAAGGGTGAATAGGATTTTTGAATAAGTCCTTTGATGGAGCTTTTTTTCAACAAGTTCTCCCAAATACATAACTGCTATATCATTTGAGAAATATTTTTACAACTGATAGGTCATGTGTTATAAACATATATGTTAAACCTAATTTTTTTCTTGTAAATCTTTCATCAAGTTTAAAACTTGTGCTTGTATAGACACATCAAGAGCTGATACTGGTTCATCACAAACTATGAATTTAGGATTTAAAGCTAGGGCTCTAGCTATACCTATTCTTTGTCTTCTTCCTCCATCAAGTTCATGAGGGTAAGTGTTGACAAGTCTTTGGCTCAAACCAACTGTATCCATTAATTCTTTTACTCTGTTATTAAGCTCTTCTTTTAGTTTTTACATTTATTATGAATAATTAAAGGTTCAGCAATAATTTCACTGACTGTCATTCTTGGATTTAAAGAAGCGAATGGGTCTTGGAATATTATTTTGCATTTCTTCTCTTAATTTCTTCATTTCAGCTTTAGAATAATCTCTTATATTTTTTTCCTTCAAATATAATTTCACCATCAGTTGCTTCTAAAAAGCCTTAGAATAGTTCTACCTGTTGTAGATTTTTCCACAACCAGATTCTCCAACAACTCCTAAAGTCTTACCTTCTTCAATAGCAAAAATTTACATTGTCTACTGCATGTAATTGTCCTTTTTGGAGTCTGAAAATATTTCTTTAAATTTTTTTAACTTCTAATAATACTTTTACTCATTTTCTTCCTCCCAATTTTTCCTTGAATTTTTACTAAACCTTCTGCTATCAGACATTGTACTTTGTGTCCTTTTTGAAATTTCACTAACAATAGGAGCTCTTTGAGAACATAGTTCTGTAGCATGTGGACATCTAGGATTAAACTTACATCCTGTTGGTAAGTTTGTTGGATCGAGGCATAAGCCCTTTTATAGGTACTAGTCTTGTTTTTTTCTTCATCCAAACTTGGAATAGATCCAAATAATCCTAAAGTATATGGATGTTTTTGGATTTTTCAAAAAAACATCTTCAAGAGTTCCATACTCAACAATTTCTCCAGCATACATAATTGCCACTTTATCACAAACTTGAGCAACTACTCCTAAGTCATGTGTTATAAGTAACATTGATGTTCTAAACTTATTTTTTTTAAATCTGTCATCAAGTCCAAAACTTGAGCTTGAATTGTAACATCAAGAGCTGTTGTTGGTTCATCAGCTATTAAAAAGTTTTTGGGTTACAAGCAAGTGCTATAGCTATAACAACTCTTTGTTTCATTCCTCCAGAAAAATTGATGTGGGAAATCATTTTTTTCTGGCTCCAGGAATTCCAACTAGCTCTAGCATTTCAGCAGCTTTATTCATTGCTTCTTCTTTAGAGATATGTTCATGTATTTCAATAACTTCCGCTATTTGTTCCCCAACTGTCATAACTGGGTTCAATGATGTCATTGGATCTTGGAATATCATTGAAATATCGTTACCTCTAATTTTTTTCTTATTTCTTCTTCAGGTATTTCTAATATACTTTTTATCATTAAATTTTATAGAACCACTTTTTAATTTTTTTCCAGTAGGTCCTGTAATTAATCTCATTATTCCTAGAGCAGTCGTAGTCTTACCAGCTCCAGTTTCTCCAACAAGTCCTAGAGTTTCCCCTTCTGCTATGTCAACACTTATACTATTAACCGCATGGACTGTTTCGTCATCTTTTACATACTGTATCACTAAATCTCTAATTTCTAAAAGATTTCTGTTTTCCATCGTTTCGCCTCCTAATAATTATTGTTTCAATCTAGGGTCAAGAGCATCTCTTAATCCATCACCTAATAAGTTAAGTGATAAAATTGTTATCATTATTGCTACACCTGGGAAAGTAGTTACCCACCAAGCATATCTTAAATATTGTCTTCCTCCTGATAACATTGAACCCCATTCTGGTGCTGGAGGTTGTATACCTAATCCGATGAAACTTAATCCTGCTGTTGATAAAATTGCTCCTGCAACTCCTAAAGTACCTTGTACTATTACTGGAGCTAAAGAGTTAGGAATTATATGTTTTAATATAATTCTTGTATTACTTGCCCCTATTGCCTTAGCAGCTTCTATAAATTCTTGATCTCTTATAGAAAGTACAGAGGCTCTAACTATACGAGCAAAGTTTGGTATATATGAAACACTGATTGAAATCATCAGGTTCAACATACTAGGTCCTAATGCAGAAACTATAGCTATAGCAAGTAATATGCTTGGAACTGCTAAGAAAATGTCAACAACTCTCATTATAACATTATCTATAACTCCACCAAAGTAACCTGATACAGCTCCTAAAATTCCACCTACAACAACAGATATAGATATTGCTAAAATACCAACTTTTAATGATACTCTAGCTCCATGTATAAGTCTTGCAAATATATCTCTTCCAAACTCATCTGTACCTAGCCAGTGTTTTCCATTAGGTGGCATAAGTCTTTCAGCTAGATTTTGTTTTATTACAATAGTATCATAATCTGCAATAACATCTGCAAATAGAGCTAATAAAACTAAAACTACAAGGATAACTAACCCTAACATAGCCATTTTATTTTTTTTCAACATTCTAAAAACTTCTGCCCATTGGCTTTGTTTTTTATTTTTTGTTTTTTCCATTTCGCCCTCCTACTTATATTGTGATTTAATTCTTGGGTCTACGAAAGCATATAATAAGTCAACCAATAAATTAACCACACTATATACAACTGCCAAAAAAATACAACAGATGCTAAAAACAGTAGGTGTGTCTTTTTTTGTCTTATAGCATCAACCATAAGTCTTCCAACACCAGGCCACGAGAATACTGATTCAGTTAGAACCGCTCCTCCAAGTAATCCTCCAAATTGTAGTCCTACAACAGTGATAATAGGAATTAAGGCATTTTTTTAAAGCATGTTTATTAATAACAACTTTTTTTCAGCAACTCCTTTAGCTCTTTGCAGTTCTAATATAATCTTGTCTTATAACTTCAAGCATAGAAGATCTAGTCATTCTTGTTACTATTGCTGCAGAACCAACTCCAAGAGCTACTGATGGTAGAATTACACTTCTAAATCCATCAAATCCTCCTGATGGGAATATTCCTAATTTTACAGAGAATAATAGAATTAGCATAAGTCCTAACCAGAATACTGGCATAGAAACTCCTAAAAGAGCTAAAACCATACTAAAACTGTCTGTAAGTGAATATTGTTTTGTTGCTGATATTATTCCAACAGGTATTCCTATAACTATAGAAATTATTACTCCTAATACAGCTAGTACAACTGTATTTGGGAATCTTGCAAATATTTCTTCAAAAACTTCTCTACCTGTTGTATAAGATCTTCCAAAATCCCCTACTATAGCATTTTTTTACAAATCTTAAGTATTGCATAAAGAAAGGATCATTCAATCCCATTTTTTTCTCTCAGTGCTGCAACTGCTTCTTTTAGGAGCACTTTCTCCTAAGATTAATTGAGCAGGGTCACCAGGAGTTAAATACATGATTGCAAAAAAACTAATAATGTTACTCCTAACATTACAGGAATTAGAAGAACTAATCTTTTTAATATATATTTATACATTGTTTCACCGTCCCAAAACTATAATTTTATAAAAAAGAGCTAGAGATCTCTAGCTCTTTTTATTCTATACTTATTCTTTTTGTTACTCCATATATTCTATGAGCATTTGCTGGATCCAATTTAAAGTTTTTTTAATGTTCTTTTTGTGTTACAACATTTTTGTAGAGGATAAATTATCATATACATAGGAATATCTTTTCTTATGATTTCTTGTATTTCTTTATAGATAGCCTTTCTCTTTTCAGGATCAAGTTCAGTTTTTTTCCTTCTTCTAATAATTTATCAACTGTTGGATTAGAGTAGAAAGATCTGTTTCCTGCTGCTCCCATAGTAGAAGTGCTTATTAATTCATACATACCATAGTCTGGGTCTCTTGTTACAGTTCCCCATCCTAGTAAGTACATTTCATGATCTCCTCTTGCTGTACCATCTAGGAATGCTCCCCATTCAACTGTTTCTATTGCTAAGTCTATTCCAATTTGTTTTAATTGGTCTTGTAATATTACAGCTGTGTCTCTTCTTACAGGGTTGTCATTTACCCAAATTTTTGCTTTAAATCCATCTGGATATCCTGCTTCAGCTAATAATGCTTTAGCTTTTTCTATGTCTTGAGTATATTTTTCAACATCATAATATCCCCATACATTTGGTCCTATTATAGAGTTTGCTGCTTCTCCAGCTCCTAAGAATACTGTATCAATTATAGGTTTTTGATCATTGCATAAGATATAGCTTCTCTTACTTTTGGATTGTCATAAGGAGCTTTTTTTTCATATTGAATCCAAGATAAGTCATTGAAACTTGTGGTCCTTCAATTAGAACGAATCTTTCATCATCTCTTAATTTATTTTTTTATCTAAACCTTGAATATCATAAATTATGTCTAATTCTCCTGTTTCTAATCCTATAGTTCTGTTAGTTTCTTCAACTATATTTCTGTATACTACATTTTTTTAACAGGTGCTTCACCTTGCCAGTATTCAGGGAAAGCTTCTAGAGTAACTCTGTCTCCACTTTGCCAAGAAACAAATTTATATGGTCCCTGATCCTACTGGGTTTTTGTCCAAATTTATCTCCAGCTTCTTTTGTAGCTCTTTCACTTAAAAATAGCTATAGTTATATGTGATAAGTTATTTAAAAATAGCTGCCATAGGTTTTTTTCAGTAGTTACTTTTTACTGTATAATCATCTATAACTTCTACTCCATTTATTCCTGCTAAAAATGTGAGAAACTTCAGGTGATGCTAAAGCTCTTTCTAATGAGAATTTAACGTCTGATGCTTTCATTTCATCACCATTGTGGAATTTAACTCCTTTTCTTAAATGGAAAATGATAGTCTTATCATCAGGTCTTTCCCAAGATTCAGCTAACATAGGTTGAGGTACTCCATTTTTCATCAAGATCCATCAATCTATCATAGATTTGTACTCTAATATTTGATGATGGATTATCATTTGATGCATGAGGATCTAGCGACTTTAGCATCTGCTCCTTGTCCTATAACCAAAGTATCCTTACCAGTATTAGCTCCAGTAGCTGCTTCTTTTTTTGTCACCACTTCCTCCGCATGCTACTAAAAAAATAACATACTTAAAAATAATTGTTACTAATAAACCAAACTTTTTTTCTTCATGTTGCCTCCTTATAATTTAATTAGTTTTATAGTTTTAAAAAAATTGTTTATATACTTATTATATCATTTTGTATATTATATTATTTATAATATTAATTGTCAAACTTATTATCTATTCTTTTTACCACACCAAAAATTGTATGTTCTTGAGCTGGATCTAGCTTAAAGTTTTTTTAATATTCTTTTTGTGTTACAACATTTTTGTAAAGGATAAGCTATCATATACATAGGTATATCTTTTCTTATTTTTTTATTTGAATTTCTTTATATATTTCTTTTCTCTTTTCAGGATCTAATTCTACTTTTCCTGCTGCTAACATTTTTATCCATTTCAGGATCTGAGTAAAAAGCTCTATTTCCTGCTGCTCCCATAGTAGAAGAACTTACTAATTCATACATATCTGGATCTCTTGCTGTATTTACCCAACCTAGTATGTACATTTCATGTTCTCCTCTTGCAGTTCCATCTAGGAAAGCTCCCCATTCAAGAGTTTCTATTGCTACATCTATTCCAATTTGTTTTAATTGATCTTGTAGTATTACTGCTGTATCTCTTCTTACAGGATTGTCATTTTACCCAAAGTTTTGCTTTAAATCCATCTGGATATCCTGCTTCAGCCATTAATGCTTTTTGCTTTCTCTATATTTTGAGTAAATTTTTTTCTACATCATAATATGCAAAAAAATATTTTTTTACCTAGTATAGAGTTTGCAGGTTCTGCTGCTCCTAAGAATACAGTATCAATTATAGGTTTTTGATCTATTGCATATGATATAGCTTCTCTTACTTTTTGGATTATTATAAGGTTCTTTTTTTAGATTAAAACCTAAATAAGTCAATGCTAATTGAGGTTCTTCAATGAAAGTAAATCTTTCGTCCTCTCTTAATTTAACTTTATCCATACCTAAGATATCATAAACTACATCTAATTCTCCAGTTTCTAATCCTATAGTTCTGTTAGTTTCTTCAACTATACTCTTAAAAACTACATTCTTTATTGATGGAGTTCCTTGCCAATAATCAGGAAAGGCTTCTAAAGTTATTTTTATCTCCACTTTGCCAAGAAACAAATTTATATGGACCTGTTCCTATTGGATGTTGTCCAAATCCTTCTCCAGCCTCAGTTGTAGCCTTTTCACTTAATATTGCTATAGTACCATTAGATAGATTATTTAAAAAGTGCAGCCATAGGTTTTTCTGTAGTAACCTTTTACTGTGTAATCATCTAATACTTCTATTCCATTTATTCCTTCTATTATATAGAAAATTTCTGGAGCTTTTAAGGCTCTTTCTAAAGAGAACTTAACATCAGAAGCTTTCATTTCATCACCATTATGAAATTTAACTCCTTTTCTTAAATGAAAGATAGTTGTATTATCATCTGGTCTTTCCCAAGATTCAGCCAACATAGGTTGAGGTACTCCATTATCATCTAATTGAACCAATCTATCATAGATTTGTACCCTAACTCTTGAAGAAGGATTATCATTTGATGCATGAGGATCTAAGGACTTTACATCCGCCCCTTGTGCAACAACTAAAGTATCCTTTGCTGTACTATCTTTTTTTTCAACATCTCCACCACAAGCCACTAAAAAAATAAAAATACTCAGAATCACCAATGTTAATAAACCCAACCTTTTTGTTCATAATGCCTCCTTGGATAAGATTATTTTTTTGTTCTCTTTATACACTGATTATATTATTTATATGCTCTAATGTCAAATTTTTTTATAAATAATGTACATACAATAAATAAATATGAATTTATTTAAAAATTTTAAAAATAAAAAGTTAAGTATGAATTTTTATTGATTTTTAAAATAAAAAGAGAATATTCTTAAGATTTATTCTTAAAATTATTCTCTAATTTCTTTTTTTATCAAGTTATCAACTTGAATTTTTTTAAAAAATAAGTGCACTAATTTTTTTAAAAAAATTATTTGTTTAAATGTTTTTAATAATCTTTCACTTAAAAGTTGCTATGTTTGCCTTTAAGATTCTCATAACTTCCACTTCAGAAGCTCCTTTTTAAAGTTTTTTTAAAGTTCTAGCACAAACTTTAACTTTTTATTGGACTACCATTAACATTTAAAGTTGTTACTTGTAAATTTGGTTTCCATACTCTTCTAGTCAATCTATGAGAGTGAGATATTTGGTTTCCACTGATTAACCCAGTTCCTGTAATTTCACATCTTTTGCATCTTGACACCTCCTTGATTACTTTTTTTTATAATACATTGTATTTTAACATTAAATTTTATAAAATGCAAGTATAAATAATTTTTTTAGAATTCTTTTTTTATTTATTAGAAAAAAAGGAGCTATTAAAAAAATTTTTAATAGCTCCTTATCTTATTTAAAATATTTTTTTAGAATCTATATTGTATTCCTGTTGAGAAAACAGAGTCTCTTCCTTTATTACTTTCTATTCTGAAATCTATGTTTCCATAAACTCCAAAAAGCAGGACTTATTTCTCTAAACACTCCAAAAACCTAACCATGTTGTATGTTTAGCTTGTTTTTACTCCATAGTATTTTTTTGACTTACATTACTTCCAGTAAATCTTCCTTCATAAGCAAGATCTCTTTTTATCTGTGTTTATTGAATGACTTATAGATGTATGTAGTCTGTATTTATCAGCCACATATTCTGCTCTTGCTCCAACTAAAAAATTTGTTGCTCTATATGTCTTTTTATCAGCTTTTATTCCCCAAGTTGCATTTGATTCATCAAAACTTCCTCTTCTTAAATAATCTTGAGAAATTCCTATATAAGGTGTGAAACCAATTAAATTTCTTACCAAGTTCTATATAAGTCGATAACATTTTATCATGATGATTTATTTTTTTCCTTCAATTCTATCACCTGTTGCAGTTAAAAGTTCTCTTTCAACTTTTTGAAGAAACATTAGTTAGTCCTAATCTAGCGGCAAGATAAAAATCATTTCCTAAATCTTGTTTACCATATAGAGATAGTCCTACCATATCACTCTTTGATTCTCCAGCATATTTATTAAAATCTGCATGGGCATAAGAATAATTTAATGCTACTCCCAGAGTAGTTGTAGCTGTAAATCTTTTATCTACTCCTGCTTGTCCTCCTACAACTCTTGTATCAGCCGAAGCATAACCTTCTCTTTTTAATTTTCCAGCTCCTCCTAAAGCAGAGAACCATACTTCTGTATCCTCATTAGAATTTTTTAAATTATCAATTCTTGAAAATCTATTAGATAAGTCTCTATTTACATCTTGGGCTTGAGATAATGTCAATGCTTGAGCTGAGGCATATATTTCTCCAGACATTATTTCTGTTGCACTTGTAAATGTTGAAGAAGCCATAGTTTGTAAAGTTCTAGCTGCTAATACTTCTCTTTTCAGTAGCTATTCCTTTTTTTCAATTTTGTTATCTAAGTCTTCAAAAAAACTTTTTTTCAACATTTTTCAGCTACATTTTTTTAGATGAAGCACTTGCTTCTTCTCCAACATAGTCAACAACATTTTGTCTTGATAATGTTGCAACTATTTGACCATCTTTTATTTCAGCATTTGCTGTTCTCATTCCATTAGTTTCAACTGTTGCTATATTTCCTTCAACTGATTGTCCTTCCATTACAGTTGCTATTTCATTTTTAGTTATATAATCATTTGATAATATACTAATATTAGCATTTTTCAATTCTGATAGTCCCTAAAACTTTAACTGAATTCTTGAAACCTACTTGTGTATTTGAACCATTGTAAGCAACATAGTCTCCACCTATAATAGCTGTGTTTCCATTAAATTTCACATTTCCATAATTCTTTACTTTTATTCCACTGTGAGTTATTTCTTGTGGATCTACAGTTCCAATCAAGTTAAAGCTAGAAGAATCATATCCTACTATAGCTTTTAGGATTAAGAACTAAAGTTCCTCCCGTTCTTACTGTTATTGGACTTGAATGAATTTGATGAATTTCCAATGTTCCTGCTGTAACTGTACTTCCACCACTAAAAGAGTTATTTCCTGTTAAATGAAGTGTTCCTGCTCCTAATTTCTCCAATCCACCATTTCCATAGATGTCATTATCAAAATATGAAACTTTTCCTACTGGAAGATTTGCCTTAAATATACTTGTATCTCCATATTTACTTATGTCCATAAATGCTCCTGGACCTTTTTAAAAGCTCTTTTTTTCATTTAGCATTCCCCAACCATAAGTACTATCTGGGAACATAGTAACATTTCTCAAGTTAGCTTCAGACATAGTTGCTGGATTTTGAGTTAATTCTGTCTTATCTGTTGTAGTAAACAAAGTTTGACGAATTTGATCAGCTGTCATCCAATCATATTTATCATATACTAAAGCTGCTGCTCTTGTAACTTTTGGTGCTGCAAAAGATGATCCTATTGGTATTTCTATATTTAAATACCCCATTGTAGCTTTCTTTACTCCTCTTTCAGTAGCTGAAATAGACCAGTATGCTGCTTCACTTCCAGCCTTTTGATAGCTTATCAAGTACATTGTACTTACCATCTTTTTTTCTGGACTTACACCAACAACAGATATCCAACCTTTTTCCAATTTGTTGTCAAAATATGGTAATCCTGCTTTCCAATGATGAGCTTTTATTTTGATCATTTCCAGCACTCCACACAAATAAGCCACCTTTATTTTCTACTGCGTCTCTAAAATAAGGTAGCATATAGTTTGGTTGATCTGTTGAATTCATTTTTGCAAAAACTGCATGAGGTAAATATCCTTCTCCTTTATAAGTACTATATTTTTGAATCATCATAAGATTCTCCCTTAGTACCAAAAGACTGATTGAATATCTTTTACACTTTGACTTCCAAATCTAGCCATTGCTGCTTCATAAACCTCTTGTGTTGCAAAAAAATTCCCGCTATTCTTTTTTTTTAGTAGTTCCATTTTCTATGTATTGATAATCCCAACCAATACTTCCTAAGATAACACCTATCTTATTATTAGCTTTATTAGTCGAACCTAAAAAGTGATGCATGATTATTTGGTGCAGCTTTTTAAATCTCCAACAACTTCTAAAAACTTGTTCTCCATGTTCTGAACCAGTTGGTCTTATAGTTGTTGTAATTATAGTTTTACCACTTTCTTGTATATATGGATGATTTGGATTTTTCATTTACTATTTCTACACTTTCATACATATATGTCAATGTTTTTATTTCTTCTTGCAGTTATTGAATTACCATCATCATCTTCAGCACTATTAGCTCCAGATCTTACTGGATCTACAAAATTACTATCCAGTACTGCAACTCTTACTCCATTACCATCTATTGTACTAGTATCTTTTGGTATACTAGTACCTGAATTTTTTGTGCAGTGTAAAGGTTAGTTTTTAGTGCCGACATATTAGTCTTATCCAGATTTGTTCCCACTATAGGAAAACTATCTTCTGCTATTTTTTTGGAGTACTTGGTGTACTTGGATTAGTTCCAGGTTTTACTGGTAAGTTACTTGAACCTCCACCACCTCCACCGCCACCGCAGCTAACGAACAAGACAGAAGCTAAAGCAATTAACATCATTTTACTTTTTTTAAAAATTCCTTTTTTTCATTTTTTTAACCTCCCTCATCTTATACAAACTTATGTAAAAAAAACTCCCCTTTATGTTACCTTATATTTTAACACAAATTCCTTTTTCATCTCAATTTTTTTATTTAACTTTTTCTATTATCTGTTAAATTTTTTTAAAAAATGTTATAATAAAAAAACAAGGAGATGATATTATGAGAATTTTTGTATGTGATGCTTTTTAGTTCTGAAGTTTTTAAAGGTAATCAAGCAGGAGTTGTAATTTTAGATGAAAAAGAAAAATTTCCCTGATGAAAAACTTCATGAAAAAAATATTGCTGCTGAACTAAAAGCACTCTGAAACTGCTTTTTGTAAAAAAATAGATAATAAAAGTATTTAAAAATTAGATACTTCACACCAACAGATGAAGTTGATTTATGTGGCCATGCCACAATTTCAGTCTTTTTCTACTTTAAGAAGTCTAAAAAAATAATAGACTCTGGAAAAATATATTGCTGAAACTTTAGCTGGAAATCTAGAAATAATAGTGGATAAGGACTTTATTTGGATGGATATGTCCCTTCCAAAAAGTTGAATATTTTTTTAATTTAGATGAAATTAAAGAACTATACTCTGCTTTTTAACTTAGACTTAAGTCAAGCTCCTAAAAAAATTTAGTTCCTAAAATTGTAAATACAGGTTTAAGTGATATTATAATTCCTATTGAAGATAAAGAAGTCTTAGATAGTTTTTATTATAAATAAAGAAAAAAAGTAATAGAACTTTCTAAAAAAATATAATGTTGTAGGAGCTCATCTTTTCTCTTTAGATAAAGAAAAAGAATTTCACTGCTTTTTGTAGAAACATTGCTCCCTTAGTTGGCATTGATGAAGAATGTGCCACAGGTACTTCAAATGGTGCTTTAACTCATTATCTAAAAGAATATAATATCATTTCTGCAAAAGATATAAATAGCTTTAGACAAGGAGAGGCTATGCAAAGAGCTTCAACTATTTTTGAGTAGATATAAAGAAGATGGTGCGACTATACAAGTTGGTGGAAATGCTGTGATTTCTTTTTGAGTGTAAGCTTTACTAATAAAAATTATGGCTGTTGCAAAAGTTTAATTTGCAACAGCCTCTAAGATTTTATTTATATTCTATTTTTTTATTTCTTTTCCACAAAATGCTATACCCATATATGTTATATCTTTTACACCATTTTGTTTTAGTGATACATCATATTTTTTTATTCTCTATTTGTTCCAAAAGCTTCTTTTTGACACTTCTTCTAACTTTTTCTATATTATCTGTTGATTTAAATTCCATTATAAAAGGCTCTTTTAGTTTTTATTTTTTTTGGCTCTATTACAAAGTCATATCTTCCTAAGCCACTTTCTATATTTGATTTTGTGATGTACTCACCTTCTAAATATAGTCCCATCCCCATAATCAATCCATGGTAAAAAGCTTCGTTTCCTTTCTTAGTGTCATTGTAGCTAACTGAAGTCAGTAATATCTCTTGTAATCTTTCTTCATATTCATCTATTCTATTTTCTGTTAAGGCTTCCATTAAATACAGTAATTTACTTCCTCTACCAAAGTATTTTTTTCTAAAAAAAGTATCTCTAAAAAAAGCTCTTTAATTTCCTTATTTGGTAATCTTAAAAACATAATTCTTTTTGATCTATTTTTTTCTTCTACTGTTAAATAACCACTGAATAACATCAATTCCCACAATTCATCTTCACTTAGCAATTTTGATAAGTCTGATGTCCCTGATATGTTTTGTTTTAATCCTTCTCCATTAAATAATCTTTCAAGAGCTTCTATTGTGTTCTTTGTTATATTTTTTTAATACATCTTTTTATCAAATCATTCCCTGATGTATCCACCCAATAAGCTCTCAATTCTTTGAAATCTAAAAAAAGTTTAGTATGCTCCAAGGATTGTATACTTCACTATCTCCAAATCTATATCCATCATACCAATCTTTTTACATTTGATATTTCTTGCTCTATTCCATAATCTTTAAGACTTTTTTTCTACTTCTTCTTCTGTTAAGCCATAGCTATCTGTGTAGACATCACTTAATATTGTATAAGTTCTTAAATTATTTAAATCTGAGAATATTCCAGCTTTTTATTACTCTTATTATTCCAGTTAGAACTCCCATTTGTAAATAGCTATTATCTTTTAACACTGAACTATAAAAAGTTTTAAAAGAAATCTTTTTGCTTTTTCATAATATCCATTTATATAGGCTGATACTAATGGGCTATCATATTCATCTATCAATACTACTACCTTTTTTTATTATATTTTTTTCATATAGTATTTTTTTGTTAAAAAAATTTTTAGTGATCTTCCTAAATTAGATAAATTTGTATTTTCATTGATTATTTTCTTAAATTTATCAGAATCAGTTTCTACTAATTCATTTATTAAGTAGTTATATTCAGAAAAACAGTTCAGAAACTATAATAGTTATTTTTCTCTTCCATTTCTTCCCAAGTTAAAGCTTTTAAATCTTTTAATGATAAAAAAATATAACTGGGTACTGTCCTTGTTCTTTAAAAGGCTTCTGTTTTTTTCTATATATAAATCTTTAAATATTTTTTTATTTTCTTCTCTATTTTTTTATATCAAAGAAGTACTTTAACATAGACATATTTAATGTTTTTCCAAATCTTCTAGGTCTTGTAAACAATTTTACTTCTGAGCCATCGTTTATTATTTCTTCTATAAGTTTTGTTTTTATCAAAATAATAAAAAAATCTCCCTCTATTATTTTTTTAAAAGTCGCTTACTCCTATTGCTAACCTTTTTCATAACAAACCTCCTTTTTCAAAAACTTTCTTTTTAATATATTATACAAAAAAAGAGAGTCCTTGCAAATTTACAATAACTCTCATAATTTTTATTTTTATCCTCCAAGGTATGCTTTCTTTACTCTATCATTATGTAGTAAATCTTTTGCATTTCCTTCAAGAACTATTTCTCCTGTTTCTATAACATAAGCTCTATCTGAGATAGAAAGTGCCATTTTAGCATTTTTGCTCTACCAATAGGATAGTAGTTCCCTTTTTCTTTTTAATTGTTTTATAACTTCAAAAAAATTTCTTTAACAAATAGTGGTGAAAGTCCCATTGATGGTTCATCTAAAATTAAAAAGTTTAGGTCTGCTCATCAAAGCTCTTCCCATAGCAAGCATCTGTTGTTCTCCACCTGATAGAGTTCCTGCTAATTGGTTTTTTCTTTCAGACATTCTAGGGAAAACCTTATAGAAGTTTGCTCTGTCTTCTTCTTTCTTTTCAGCACTATCTTTTTATTGTGAATTGTCCTAATTTTAAATTATCTTTAACTGCAAGTTTCGAGAAAAATTCTTCTTCCTTCTGGAACTTGAGCTATACCTAATTTACAAATATTATGAGCTTTTTCTTTTAATAAATCTTTTCCTTCAAATATTATAGAACCACTTTTTGGAGTTATAAGTCCAGATATAGTCTGTAATGTAGTTGTTTTTACCTGCTCCATTAGCTCCTATAATAGATACAACTTCTCCTTCGTTTTATTTCTAATGAAATTCCTTTAAGAGCTTGTATATTATCATAGAAAAACCTGCAAGTCTTTTTACTTCTAACATTGCCATTATTCATCTTCCTCCTTACCTAAATATGCTTCTACAACTTTTGGATTATTAATAACTTCTTGTGGATCACCACTTGCTAATATTTGTCCATAATTTAACACAACTAATCTTTCACAAATACCTAATACTAGTTTCATATCATGTTCAATCAATAAAACTGCTATTCCAAACTTATCACGAATTAATTTTATAGTATTCATTAAATCTTCTGTTTCTTTTTGGGTTCATACCTGCTGCTGGTTCATCTAAAAAGAAGAATTTTTAGGTTCTGTTGCCATGGCTCTGGCAATTTCTAATTTTCTTTGTTCCCCATAAGGTAGATTCCCAGCATGCATATTTGCATACTTATCTAAATCAAATATTTTTTTAAAAGTTCCATTGCCTTTTCCTTAGCTGCCTTTTTCTTCTTTCCAGTAGCTTGGCAAACGGAACATACCTGTTAAAATTCCATATTTCATACGGAAGTTATATGCAGCAACAACGTTATCTAAAACGGATAAGTACTTAAATAATCTTATATTTTTGGAAAGTACGAGCTAAACCTTTTTTTTACAAGAGCCGAAGTTGATGTTCTAATAACATCTTCACCATCTAAAGTATATTCTCCAGAACTAGCGTTATACACTCCTGTTAAAAATATTAAATACTGTTGTTTTTTTCCTGCTCCATTAGGACCTATTAAACCTATTAACTCTCCTGATTTTTATTTCTAAATTAAATTTATCTACTGCCTTCAATGCTCCAAAAACTAATTGAAATATCTTTTTGCAACTAAAAGAGGTTTTTTTATTTTCCATTATTTTCACCTCTTTTTGATTTGTTAGTAAAAATAAGAAATTATTTTTACTTATTTGGAATTCTTCTCTTCCAAGTAAACCTTTAGGTCTAAATAGCATCATTATTATTAATATCAATGGATAAACTATCATTCTGTATTCTGCAAAAACTTCTTAATACTTCAGGTAAAATAGTAAGAACTATAGCTGATAATATTGAACCTGTGAAACTTCCCATTCCTCCAAGTACAACCATAACAAGTATATTTATTGAATAGTTATAGTCAAATTGTTTTTGCACCTAAAAATTCCCTAAGTTATGTGCATAGATTCCACCTGCTATACCTGCAAATATTGCTGATAAAAACAAAGGCAAAAAGTCTTGTAGTATGTTGTATTTATTCCAGATGCTCCACTAGCTATTTCATCTTCACGAATAGCAAGAACTGCTCTACCATGTCTACTTGTCATAATAGAATACATGAATATAACTGAGAATATAGTTATAAAGTATATAAGTGTGAAGTTATTAACTTTAGGTATTCCTGTTAAACCTTGAGCTCCACCTGTAAATTTAAAAATATTCTATTAAAACTCTTATAATTTCCCCAAAGGCTAGAGTTATGATTGCAAGATAGTCTCCTGTAAGTCTTAAAGCTGGTATACCAATGATAAAAACCAATTATACCTGCTACTATTCCTCCAACTATTAAGGCTACTATATAACCTGAGTAACCTGAAAGAAAACCTGACTTAGTTAAAAGAGCGGCTGTATATGCACCTATTGACATAAACCCAGCGTGTCCTAGAGTTATTTGACCCAAACAACCAACTGTTATATTCAAACTAGCTGCTAAAAATAACATTTATTAAAATTAATATTATAATTCCAATTTGATATCTACTTATGAATCCTGAATTTATTAAAGAGAAAAGAATAAAATATACAATTAGTAAAATTGCATAAGTAGCTATATAACTTAATTTTTTTATTTTTTTATCCATTATACTTTCTCCTTTACATTTTTTTCCAAGTATTCCAGTAGGTTTAAATAATAAAACGATAATTAATATTGAAAAATACAAAAGCATCTGCAAGTTGTGATGATAGATATGCTCTTGTTAAACTTTCAACAATTCCTAATATGAATCCTCCCATTACAGCTCCTGGTAATATTCCTATTCCACCTAAAAACTGCTGCAACGAAAGCTTTTTATTCCAAGCATAGAGCCCATTAAAGGTTGAATTTGTGGATAAGCTGAAACATATAGAACTGCTGCAACTGCTGCAAGTCCACTTCCCTATTGCAAATGTAAGTTGTATTGTTCTATCCACATTTATTCCTACTAAAAGCTGAGGCTGAGTAATCTTGACTTGTTGCTATCATAGCCTTTCCATATTTAGTTTTTTTCATAAATAATTGTAAAGCTATTGATAATATTACAGTTACAACTATAGTTACAACTGCTCCAAAAACTAATTTGTACACTATCTCCCTAATTTTTATTGGATCTTGAGTGAAGATTTTTAGGAAAAGATCTAGTGTTCGGTGTAAAGATTTTCATAAATACATTTTCTATAAATAAACTAACTCCTATAGCTGTTATTAAGTTTGAAATTCTTGGTGAATTTCTTAGTGGTCTATATGCTATTCTTTCTGCTAGACAACCAACTATTGCACAAATAATTATTGCTGGTATAACTGAAACCCATACTGGTAAACCCATAGATGACAATGCTGGTATTGAGAATAACGAAACATACGCACCTATCATTATTATATCTCCATGTGCAAAATTTATAAGTTGTGCTATACCATATACCATTGTATATCCCAAGGATACTAGGGCATAGATACTTCCAATTTGTAAACCATTAATTATCTGAAGTAAAAAAACTCCATTTTTATCCTCCCATTCTATTATTCATTAAAAGAGAAAAACAATTTCTACTAAATTATATTTGTTCTCATAAAGATTTTTAAGCTTTTTTTATTGATATGAAACAGCCTAAAAAGTCTTTACTTAATCCATTAATAAAAGCAGAAATTGTTTTTTTATCTTCAATATTTAAATTTTATTTAGATATTACAGAATCAAATGTATAATCTCCATTTATGATTTTGATTATAGTTATACTTTTTAATAGGGTTATTCTTTTTCATCAAAAGTTAAATGTCCTGTGATTCCTTCAAATTCTAATTCTTTTTATTGCTTTTAGCTACTGCTTCTTTTATCTGTAGTTCCTGCTTTTTTTCTATTGCAGCTTTTTAAAAATATATGCAGCATCATAACTTAAAAGCAGAGAATGCAGAAGGTTCATCATTATATTTTTTTCTTTATAGTTCTTTATAAAGTTTTTGTACTTTTTTTCATTGCTATCTTTTGTTGAATAGTGATTAGCAAAGAATACATTTTCTATTGCAGCATATGATGATGGGTCAACAGTTTTTACAACTCCATCCCAACCATCTGGACCAACTATAACTGATTTTTATTCCAACTTCTCTTGCTTGTATAGCTATTAAACCATCTTGCTCATAGTAATCTGGTACAAATAGAACATCTGGATTTTGTTGAGCTATTTTTAGTTAATTGAGCTTTGAAATCTTTATCTCCATCTGAATATCCTTCTCTTGCTACAACTTGAATTCCTTGTTTTTTTCAGCTTCGGCTGCAAATGCATTTGCTACTCCATCTGAATAGTCACTTGAGTTATTAGAGATAATAGCTACTGTTTTTAGCTGCTAATTTATCTTTAGTGAATTTTGCTAAAAACTTCTCCTTGGTAAGGATCGTGAAACATACTCTAAATACATTTGAACCAGCTTCTGTTATATTAAGTTGAGTTCCTGTAGGAGTTATCATAGGGTATACCATCTTGAGCTGCAACTTCTGCAACTGCAACACTTGGTTTAGATGTGATATCACCAATTAAAGCTACCATTCCCCAATCTACAAGTTTATTGTATGCATTTACTGCTTCTGTAGAATCTCCTTTTTTTCATCTAAAAGGTTTAATTCAATTTGTTTTCCTAATATTCCACCATTTGCATTGATTTCATCAACTGCTAATTTAAGTCCGTTAGTTGCTGATATTCCATAAATTGCAACTCCTCCTGTTAATGGTCCAAGAGCTCCAATCTTTATTGTTTCAGCTTCAGCTGTTGCTGGTTTTTCTGCTGCTTTTTCTCCTCCACAAGCTGCTAGTAAAAGCGAAGCTCCAAGTAAAGTTGTTACTAATTTTTTTCTTCATTTTATTTCCTCCAAATTATTTTTTTATATTTAAGGCATACTATACCAAAAAAAGAAATTTGTAAAGTGTTTTTTTTAATATTTTTGTATCAAAAAGACAGTTTATTTAAACTGCCTTTTTTTATCGAATGTTATTTGGACTAAATTTTTAGGAACTTCTTTTTGAAGTTATGTATATAAACTTAGAATTTACAAGATTATCAGTTTCTATAGTAAATTTAGATGTTTCATAATTTTTTTATCATAATAATAATCCCCATCAGAACCTGTTTTTTTACTTGGATTCATTTTTAATTCTTCAACTACTACTTCTAATGTTTTTTTATTAACTCTTCATCATTTATTCCTGTTTTTATTATTGAGAATATTCCATCTAAACGATCTTTTTACAACTTGATATTCAGGATAGTAAGCTCTGTCAAAACCTTCTTTATTAGGACATGATGTATGAATATTAATTTCGTAAACTTCATCTTTAAATATTTTTGAATGTTACTACCTCCGTATCATATGAACTATTATTATATACTTTTGAAAAAGAAATATAATGACCATCTCCATCTTTTTCCAAAAAGATAATTTATTCCAGTTTCTTTAAAGAAATTCTCTTCAGTAAATTTCTTTTCTATTTTAACAAGATCAACTTCTTTTTTTCCCTCCACAACCTAATAAACAGAACAAACTAAAAACCAACACTAAATTTAATAAGACTTTTTTTCATTTCTTTTCACTCCTTCTATTATCTTAAAAACTTATCTTAAGCAAGCACTTCTTCTTAATTCTTTTTTTCAAGTTCTTTCAATCTAGTTTAAATCCCAAATTTTCTCTTTCTTTCTTATTATTTTTTTATTGAATATTATTTTTAATTTTTTTATTTTTAAATTTTTTTCCATCTTGCTTTAAGAAAGGCATACAAGCTATTATAAAGAACACTATATGTGTTTGTACCCTCTCCTCCTAAAAACTCCAGGAATCCCTGTACTTATAAAAAAATAAGTGGCTTATTTTTCTGAAACATAGCCAACATAACCAAATGCTTCTACTGTTTCATATTTTTAAATTAGAAAGATTTTCTTCTTTAAGAGAATCTGCCTCTATTTTAATCATTTTTTTCTTCCTGCTTTCTAGATCTGGTACTCCATTCATTATTATCTCATCTTCAAATACTACTACATCCGCTTGAACAGAATACTTATAAAAAAACTTTCTATATTTCTCTTTTTGTATTTTTTTCCTTTAATTCTTCCTTAGTTGGAAGAGTTTTTGAAACATAAAAAGGATCATTTCCTCTTTGTTCTTCCTGTTTTTTTGTAAACTTTTTTTCTAGTTCTTTTATACGATAATCAATGAAATCATCAACAGAAAGTACATCAATAACTTCTATTTTTTTATATTTTTTTAGCTAACTCTTGTTCTTTTTTTACTCATAGTCATAGGGATCTGTTCCATAGGTTATTTTTTTATTTCATCTTTAGGTACATTATAATAATCAACAATTTGTTGCACTATTGTTACGATTTCTTCAGCAACTTTAGGGATCTTTTATTAGGGTCCTCCACAACCTAATAAAGCAGAATAAACTAAAAACCAATACTAAATTTAATAAGACTTTTTTTCATTTTTTTTCACTCCTTTTTATTTCTTAGATTATACATATTATAACATTTATTTTTTTATAAGTCAACAATCTTTTTTTATAAAAAGATTATATATAATCTTATTTTTTTTAAAAGAGAAAGGAGACTATAAAGTCTCCTTAAATTCTCATTTTAAGTTTTATAGATTTTATTAGAATATAACTCTAAGTCCAAGTCCACCTCTAACATTGCTTCCTTTTTGTATCGTAACCTACATTAGCTGTTACTCCAATTCTTTGGTTATCTATACCGATATTAAGGTCAGATTTTACATTTCCTCTTCTATCTTCTTTTTTTCACCTCTGATATTGAACCAATCAGCAGATGTTCCAGCTACTCTAGCTTTATTTTTTTAGGATTTGCTAATATTCCTAATTCATTTTCATAAGCCACACTTACTGCTGCTTTTTAATGATTTAGGTCCAAAAGAAAGCTTTTATATGCTAGTTCTGTTCCTATTTCAGGTTTTATAGAAATATAATCGTTTGATTTAACTTCTAATTTAACTTCTCCTGATTTTTTTCTTTTATCTTAGACATTCTTCCATATTCTAGTCTTAATCCTGCATAAGGTTTTTAATGTGAAGTTTTCTGATAATCTAAATTCTTTACTTAAATCATTTTTTTAACTCCAATTCCATAAGAATAGTATCTAGATTTTGCATTGAATATTTCACTTACAACTAAGAATCTTCTATGCATTTTATTATGTCCTACAAATATATCTCCAGCTATTGTCCAATTTAAGCTATTATTTTTCATCAAATGGAACTGATTTAAACATTCCAAATTTTTCCTAATAACATTTCTTCTTTTGAATTTCCTATATCATCGAATTTATATTTGTTATGAACTATACCTGCATACCAACCAAGAGATTCTCCAAGTCTTACAGTTTCATCTTCATGAACATATGCAACTCCTTGAGCATTATATTTATAATCTATAATACCAGCAGTATCAGTTTTGTATTCTCCATTTGTTCCAAATACTTTAACTTTATTAGCATCTTTTTGTTGGGTTAGACCATTCATTTCTTAAATAAGAGAATTCTTTATTTAAGAAGTTTCCTGTTTCATAAATTCTTTGTTGCACATTAGCATATTGGTGTCCCATCATTTCATCATATGCTTGTGTTAAAAGAATTTCTTCATTATTTCCTATACTATTCAATAGATTGAACACACGTTTTTCTCTAGAATCAAGAGCATTCATATCATATCTTTGTTCCAATCCATCTGCAAAGTTCCAAGCATTATGTGTAGTCTTTACAAATGCTGTATAAGGGATTTTAGTCATAGCCACACCTTTGATTTGACCATAATTGTCTATAACAGGTGTTGCCATCCAAGTTAATGAACCAGCTATAGATGTTAACTTAAAGTTTCTTCCTTGAATTTGTTGTAAGAAAGGAGTTATTACATCATCTTTTACAAACCATTCTTTTCTATTTGTAAGTTCAGAATATTCAGTTCCTACTATTAATTGGCTGTTAATAGGAGGTGTTGCTCCATTGATATCTATTGGTTTTGTTCTTCCCAATGTATCTACATAGAATCCAACATCAGACATTCCAAGGTTTGAAGTAGCTGAACCTATAATTTTTTCAATTAATTCTACTTCAGCATCAGAAACAGTTACTCCATTTCTAGTAAATATAGGTTTTCCATTTTGGATAGTTATACTTACTCCTTCATATGACTTATTAACTCCACCTGCTGCTGCTAATTCTTGTCCTCTTGGATCAGATTTTAATTTAGAGTTAACCTCAGCTTCTAAAGCTGCAAGATCTGCTGCACTTATATCCTTATAGCTAACACCGTAAGTTCCTCTACCTCTTACATTTATTCTGAAGTTTCCATAGTTTTTTTAATAACTGAGTTTCTAACTACAACTCCAAAACTTTCATCGGCATCTATATCAATGTTACCATGATTTTCTAAAGTTGAACCATTCATTACAGCAACTCCAACAAGTCCTACAACATTATTGTTAACCTTTTGAACTCCGTTAACAATTTTTCCTGCATAGGCATCTGCTGTTCTTATATCTCCTTTATTTACAAATGTAGCACCTTGATCAACATATACTCCCACCATACTTTGTATTTTATTAGTGTCTGTTGCTCTGCTTTCCATCTAAAATTATTTTACTATTGTTTTTCAACTTTAGTTCCTGCACCTTTTTCCATACATACCTATAGATTTGTCACCATATATTCTTATTTCATTGTCATTTATGATGTGACCACCATTGTCTGCAGCCATTCCTATTCCATAAGTAATTTTTTTGTAACATCTGTATATGTTTTTCCAGTTACTGGATCTATAGAATCAGTTTCTCCTACTAAAAATTCTACCTTTATTTGTTGCTTTTTCCTCCTGGTGCATATATTCCTATACTTCCTTTTAGAATTAGATAGATCTATAGTAGCATTGTTTGTTAGATCTCCTCTATTAGTTCCATTTCCTTTAATATAGAAAGCTATTACACGATCAGAGCTAGAAGAGATATTTCTTCCATTTGTAAGACTAGCTTGTCCATTAGAATACAAGAATACACTGTCAGCCCCTAAACTAATCTGCTCCCTGTATTTGTACTTGTATATTTATTTGTAGTTGCAGGACTTTCATTTTCAAGGATAAATCCAAATGATTTTGCTCCAACTGTTATTTTAGAAGCATTATCAGTTATATTTGCTCCATTTAATCCATAAACTCCAACAGGTTCACTATTTTTTACAGTACTTGTATGAGGAGCTACATTAATTTCTCCTTTTAGAAGAACTGTTCCTGCTTCTTTATAGATTCCTATTGCTTCATCTTTTACTTTAATCTTAGTTGGAGTAGCAACTTCAACACCTGCACTTGTTGCTGAGAAGATACCTATAGATTTTTTCCCAACATTTATTGTACCAGAATTATGTTTTATAGTTGATGTTCCACCTTTAGTGTAGATTCCAACTGTTTTTTCGGCTGGAACAGAAGATGTTGTATCAGCCACATCTATATCAGCTGTATTTACAAAAGTTTGATTTCCTTTTTAAGAATACCCCTAAAGTCTTTTTTTACCAGATATAGTTAATTTTCCATTATTAGTAACAGTTTTAATAGGGCTTACAGTTGCATCAGAGTATATTCCTATTGAACTATTTCCACTTAAAAGTAATTTTACTGTTATTAGTTAATGTAGAATTTTTAGCTAGTAATCCTTTAGCACCTTCTTTTTGTACTTACTATATCATTTACATTTGAAGTAAAAAGTAGCATTATTCATAAAAAAATACCATTAGAGTTTTTTTACCTATATTTATCTTTTTTTAACTCCATTTAATACTGGTGTAGAACCTTCAACATATACTCCTGCAAATGGATCACTTGTTACCGCTTTATCAGGAACAGTTATATCTATATCAGCTCCTGCTCCATTCATATTTGCCATACTATTGTTTTTTTTAAGAATAACATAGTATTTTTGATGAGCAGTTAAATTTCCATAATGAGAAGTAAAAAAATAGTATTATCCAAATATGCTAAAAACACCTTTATTATTGTAATTAGCTGTACCTTTTTGTCACTATTTCACTGTTTTTTCCGTAGAAAACTATTCCTTTTTCTCCCACTGTAATAGTTGGTGCAACTGAAGCTGTTCCATTAGTTAATTTAGTATTTTCGGCATAGATTCCAACTGCTGGTGCATTTCTTAAACTCTTACCTACAGTTATATTCCCTGTATTTATTACAGTGTTTCTATTTGTTGCTGTAACTCCTTTTCCTCTAGTATAAATTCCAACTGAACCATCACCTAAAATAATATTTGATTTATTATCCATAGTTAATGTTTTAAAGTTTTTTGATTCAGCATTATATGCATTAGCTTCAGCGATTTCTGCTGGAGTTCCTGTAGTAGGAACATCAACTTTTCCATTTATTGCATAGATACCAACATTATTAGTTGCTCCTGTTACAGATTGAATAGTTCCTCCTGCTGCAGTATTTAATTTTTGAGCATTTACTAAATACATTCCTGTTGAACCTTTTCCTAAGCTTATACTAGAAGTTGCTGTTGTATCTATTTCTAATTTATTAGGATACTCATTATTTGATTTATCTTTAAATTTAGGACTGTCATCTCTGTATATTCCATAAATTCCTGTTGATGATTCTCCTAATTTTTATAATTTTATCATTTTTAACTCTAGCTGATTCAGCATAGATAGCTGTAGACTTCTTAGAAGTTGTAAAATCTATAGTTCCTTCATTTATTATTTCATAGTCATTACCCTTATCCCAAGTAATTCCAACTTTTTGTATTTTTTTATTCCTTGAGCCATAAGACCTATATTTTCTTCTTGTGTATAACCTGGATCTGCTATTGCAGTTACTGTACTAGTTAAGTATGTTTCTCCATTAATTACATGAGTTGATACCATCTTAGGTTTTAAGCTTTTTGGTGTTGTTACTTTAGCTATACCTTCTTTAAGTCTAATTTCTTCAGCAGCATTACCTTTGTTGTTAAATATCCAGTTTTTTTACTTCAACTACAGCTCCTCTTTCACCATAGACTCCGATACCAGTTTTTGATAAATTAATAGTAGCTGTTCCACCCTTTAAATGTAGAACCTTCAGTAACATAAGCTACTAAACCACCATTTAAATCAATAGTTGGTGAAGCTAATTCTGTTCCACCATTTACATAGAATCCTGTTGAACCTTCTCCAAGAGTCATTTGGTTTCCTTCATATTTTATAAAACTCTTCTTAGAGACTGCTGGTGTTGCCGGTGGTACTGCTGGAGTATCTGGAGCACTGAAGATACCAACTGCTTTTTGTACCTGTGTTTATATTTGCTTTAACAACATATGGTGCTGCAAGACTAGTTCCTTGTTTTTTTCACTATAGATTCCTATTGCTGGAGCTATATCTGTTTTAGTTTTATTATCTACTACTGTATTTCCTACAGTTATTGTTTTTGTTGTATGTAGATATATCTGTATTTCCTTTTTAAATATAGACCTACAATCCCATCTCCAGTTGCTGTTCCTTGTTTTAAAAATTTAAGTCAGGAGAAGCTGCTGTTAATTTTTGCTACATCTGTTGGTGATAGTGTAGTATCTCCTTCTAAGTATACTCCTACTCCATAACCAAAAAAACCTTTCCTAAAACTGAACTTGCTGTAGAAACCTGTGTTTTCATTTTTTTATGAAATAAGCTATATTTTTTTTGTAGATGTTCCTAAATTAATTTCATCTGTGGCAACAGAAGTTACTTGAGCCCCTTTAGAAAGATATACGGCTATAGATTTTGTTACAGTATCTGCCATCGTTACTTTTTCCAACTCTAGAAACTGTAGAAGCTGGAGCATAGATTCCTATTGATTCTGTTCCACCTTTAATTTCTATCTCTTTATTAAAAAGCTATTAACTTAGAAGCAGCTGGATTTATAGAACCTGTAGGTAGTGTTGTGTCATTTTTTTAAATATATACCTACAGATTTTTTTGCTTATTAGTTATTATTTTACCATTATTTTTGAGCTGTTAAAGTATTATCTCCTGTTACTCTAGCATACATTCCAGCTGATTGTTCTTTTTTTACTTCTATTGACTTTCCAGTCTTATTTTCAAATGTGGTAATATCTTGTCCATACATTCCTACAGCTTTTTGTTCCATTCATAGTTATAGTTCCATCATTGATGGCCTCACTTCCATTATCTCTTGCATAGATACCTATACCATCATTTGTTCTATTTGAAACTATTATTCCTTTATTTTCAGCTGTAGAACCAGATACAGTAGTACTTCCTACTGGATGAACTATTCCATCAACCGCTGCTAAGGCAACTTGTGTATTTGTTGTTAATTTTTTTCCATTAGCAATAGTTACTCTAGAATTATTTTGCAGCTAGTAAAGCTATAGTAGAAGCATTTTTTTATCTCCTTTTAGTTATAGTATAGTCCGCATCTAATAGAGCTTCTGCTCTATCATTTGCATAAACTAAACTAGAATTTGCTCCCATGTTTTCTTTAATATTTACTGATACTGCTTTTCCCATTAGCATTTTTTTACAAAAAAATTCCTTTTAATGTTGTTGTTGCATTTCCATCTAAATATGCAAAAGTTGAATCTTTACCAATTTCTATATTTAATTTTCCATGATTTGTAAAAAGTAGTATTAAACTTATCTTTATCTGCCGAATATATTCCAACAGAATTTGCTTTTACAAAAAAACATTAGAGTTATTGTTAAAGTTTACTGTTGCTGCTCCATCTGAAAAATACTCCAATATTTCCCTTATTACTATTAGGAGAATCTACTTCTATTGTTCCACTATGATTAAATGTCATTCCTGCACTTTTTAACTACAACTGCATGGGCTAAATCACCACTTGTTGTTATTTTTTTCCTGTACTTTCGTTGTTAAAAGTTCCATTTTCTCCATAGAAACCTAAACTACCTTCATAATTTGTAGAACCTGGTACAGGAGTATTATTACCTGTAACTGTTATTTCTCCTCTATTTGTACCTTGTCCTGATAACATAGCATAACCTATAGATTTTTTTACCTGTGACAGTTATTGTTGCATCTTTATTTATATCAATTCTAGCTATTTCTGGAACTCCAACATAATCTTTATTGGCAGCTATTCTAACTTGTCTTTGATAAGCACTACCATTAGAAAGAGCTCCATAGTTCTTTTCACCTTCTACTACTACTGTTCCACCACTTACTAAAGTAATACTTCCACTGGCTTTATTTCTAAGTCCAAAACTATCTGTTGAATTTTTTTCCTAAAGTTACTGTTCCACCAACTTCAACTGTTTCAGTACCTATTGTTACTCCTGTATATTTTAATTTATTTACTACATTTCCATGAGCATCTTTTTTTCTGTAATTAATAGTTGTATGCGTATCATTAACTCTACCATGATCATCATAATAAGCTTCTACTACTTTTGGTGTCACTCCATCAGCTTCAAATTCTTGTTTATCGTCAGTCGTGTATTTATAAACTTTAGCTCTTACAGGTCTAGTTGCTTCTCCTGAGTATACTCCAACAGAACCTTCAACTTTACCTACTACTCCTCCTGTTGTTCTATTTGCAAGAGCATCACTTGCTCCATCTTTAGTTTTAGCTTCAGTTGATATAGTTCCTACTCCTATATTTATATTCCCATTTACTTTAACTTCTTGGATACCATTTAGAATACTAACTCCTGCTGAATCATCTCCATGAATATCTATTGTTCCTGTATTTAAAATACCACTTACATTTTCTTCATCAGATCTATTAGCAAGTAAACCTCCTACAGGAACTGTTATACCAAATTTAGTTTTACTATAACCTGTATTATTTGGATTTTTTTACTACTGTAATTCCAACATTGTTTCTTCCATTCAAAGTAATAGCACCTGTATTTTTGAGCAAATTGCATGTTCACTCCACCATCATTATGATATATATCAGTATTTACCTCTGGACGAAGCATTATTCCAGCACTTGTAGGAGCATTCATTGTTATAGTTCCTTTTCCTTCATTAGATAGAAACACTCTAGTATAATCATCAGAAGCATCAAAATTGTTAAATGAAATTCCTGCATGTTCTGTATTACTATTTCCCTCTCCTATAATGGTTCCTTCATTGTACACTGACATTTTGTAAATATTTTCTTTAGTTCCTCCATGTGTACCTTGAACATCTATACCAACATTTTGAGAATTTTGTAATCTTATAGTCCCATCCTTGAAGTAAAAATTATCTCCTCCAGCGAAATGACCTTCATCTACCATAAATGCTCTTGTATCTTGCTTTTGTACATTTATATCTAAATATTGAAAAACTGTATTTTTGGCATTAGCTTGCCAAGTTGCGATATAATTATTAGTTGTTACACTATGAGTGTTACGATTTGTTTCCGATGTTCCATTGAATCTACCATCATAAGCTGTGGCTGCAACAGGACCACTATACCTTCCAAATAAAGTTGAACTTCCTGGAAGTCCTCCAGCAGTTAATGCAAAGTTCACTGGTGTTACATTAGGTGGATTTACAGTTATATTTCCAACTTTTTCTACCTTTAATACAGATATAGTTGGATTAACACTTAAATTAGGATCCCTGGTATTTCTAATACTGGTGGTTTAGGTAATTCTACTTTTTGGAGCCTCAGTTGGTTTATTTACATTTGGTTTTAACCACTGGAGCAGACAATGTAGCTGGTGGTGTAACTGAAACAGGTATATCTAACTTATCTTTTTTTAACTTCTTTAGGTGAAACTCTTGCTAATATTTCTATTTCATTAAGTGGTTCTCTTATCTTTCTAAGATCAACAAGTCCCCATTCTCTTCCACCATTTGTTGATGCATCTATTGAAAGATCTCTTTTTAAGTTTGCACCACCTAGTAAGCCATTTGTTATTTGCCAAGTATTTGTATTTTCATTTCCAGGTGTTATAGGACCACCATTAACAGTTTTTCCAGCAAGTACATCTAAGGCATTTCTTTCTTCCCAATTTCCTCTTCTATAAATACTTTCATAGACATATTTTTGGTGGTTTGTCTCCTCTTCCCTTATACATTCCACTCATACTATTATAGACATAATTTATTCCAAATTGCCAAGAAGCCCAAGGTGATTTTTACTACTTGATTTCCTTGTTCCATCAATTTAACTAATTCTAATCTTAAACCATCTATTTCTTTTTGGTTCTCTCTTCTTGCATCACTGACTTTCGTTTGTAAACTTTCTACTGAATTTCTTAAATTTTCTCTTGATGCCACTATCTCTTGTGTAGACATAACTTCTTCTGAAAATGCACTTAAACCCATCATTAAGAAAAGTATTGCAAGACCTATTGAGTATTTTACACTTTTTATATCTCTTTGCAATAGAACGTAAATTTTGTTCTACTGCATGCAAACTATTTTTTTGTCATTTTAATTTTTTTCCCTCCTCATACTTATATTACCTCTAATACAAGTACTATCTTTGAACTAATCTAAATTCTACTCTTCTGTTTTTGTAATCTTCCTTCTGCTGTCTCATTAGTTGCTACTGGATATTCTTCTCCCTTAGCTTCTATTCCCACTATTCTATCTTCAGGTAATCCAAATTCTATTAGCTTAGCCTTTACTGCTTCTGCTCTTCTTCTTGAAAGTCCTATGTTATATTGGTTACTTCCTACTGAATCTGTATGTCCTTCTATTGTTAATTCATAGTTGTTTTTGTTCAATGAAATCTTTTTAAGTTGTTTAACATTTCAAAAATATTGAGGTTTTACTACTGATTTGTCAAAATCAAAGTTTAATGCTCTTTCATCTAATACTATTGTCATTTCTTTTGGTGCTTCTATATTTGTTATATCTATATTCTTTATTTCTAGTGCATTTATTCTTATTGTATTTTCACGCATTTGTGTTGTTGTTAGTGCTTGGACTGCTAATGCTGGTAGAGAAAAATACAAATAAAAAGTAATAATGTTATTATTGTTGTTGTACTCTTTCTCTTTGCCATTTTTTTCAGCCTCCTTTTCTAATGATAAGTATTCTTCTGTATATTCAACCTTTCCTTCTTCTACTAACTTATCTACATTTTCTGAAGGTTTTTACTGCTTTTTATTATTTGCTAAATAAGTTTCTATATTATCTAATCTTGCTGTATTGTAATTTACTACTTTTTCGATCCGTACATGCTACTAATGATAAAACTCCCTAATACTAATGCTAATTTTTTTTCATATTTTCTGTTCTCCTTTTTATTAATAACTTACTCTTCTTTCTAGTTCTCCAACATTCTTTTCTAAATTATCAAGCATTTCATTTGTCTTGTTATAGTTTTCTATCTTGTCATTTATTTCTAACATTCTTTTCTTTTATTCTTTGGATTTCTTCATCCATTTTTTTCAGATTCTGTCATATTTTTTTTCTTGATTTTTTTGGAGTTACTTCTTCTTGTGCCACTGCTACTTCTCCACCTTCAACAGCTGCACCTTCTACTACTTCCCCATTTTCTGTAGTTTGATTAGCTATATCTTGAACTGATTGAGTTCCTTCTTCAGCTTGTCTTTTTGGCTGCTTCTTCTGCTTCTTTTTTTCTCTTTCTTTTTGAACTTTTTTTCATATTCTTTTTAATAGTCTTTTTCTTTGCTTCATCATCATTTTTCTTCTGCATAAGCAAACGAACCTACTAAAAGAACTCCTAATAATGCTGTTAACATTAGTTTACTTTTTCATCTATATTCCCCTATTATTGTTGTACAGGTTCTACTACTGGAGTAGCTTCTTCTATAGCTTCAGTTGTTTTTATATCTTCATCCATTATTTGATAATATCCTGCTACTTCTGCTTCTTCTCTTGCAACACTTCTTACTACTCTTTCATAAAAAAATCTAATTTGTCTAGTGCTTCTTTTCTTGTTGCTTCTAATTTTTCTGCTTTCTGTCTTTGGTTTAGCTTTTTCTGCTTTCTTTGCCTTTACCATTGCTTCTATTTCTGCTAATGAAGCTGCTTCAGATGTAGATATTCCTAATTCTTTTTGCTTCTTGTTGTAGTTTAAGAGTTTCTGTATCTTCTTTCTTTATTTTCTTTCTCATACCATCTAAGATTTCCATTGCTTCTTGCTCATCTTGAGGATTTAAAGCTATTGCCTCATCTTCAGCATAAGCTATTGATGACAATGCAAATAAAAAAATAGAATAGCTTTTTACAAACTTTTTTTCATTTTTTTCCCCCTTCTATTAGTTTAAAACTTCTAGTAATTTTGTTAATTCTACGATTTGTTGTTCTTTGTCAGCGATCTTTTGTTCAAGTTTGTTGTAGTATTCATCAAATCTCTTTAACAACTTCTTGTACTCATCTCTATGCCATCTTATTTTTTTGAATCTTGTTTTAATTTAGCATATAGTTCTTCTCTTCCTAATTGCTTTTCTTTTTAATTCCTTTACTTCTTTTTCAAGATTTGCTTTCTCTTGAATAAATTCTTCTTTTCTTTCTGCTTCTTTTTGCATTAAAGCTTGATATTCGGCTTCAATATTCTTAACTTCATTTATTACTTCTTGAGCCACAGTATCTGTTGCTTCTGCTGAGTAGGAAAAATGCTCCCACTACTAACATTGCACCTAAAAATAAATTTACCTTTCATAGTTCCCCCTTTAAATTTTTTTATAAAAAAACATTAATTTTTTTACTAGGTTTAGTATACCGTTTTTATATAGTTTTGTCAATAAAATTAAGTATTTTCAATGAAAAAAATACATTTTTACTTTAAAAAAACATCCCTAATTCCTCAGGGATGTTTATAAAAATTTATTCTCCTACTATACAGTAGTTATTTCTTTTTCTTTTTTTAGCAAGTAATTCATCTATTTCTTTAATATATTTATCAGTTAAAGTTTGAACATGAGTTTCTTCTTTCTTTAATTCATCTTCAGAAATAGGATTTTCTTTATCTTTTTCTAATTTCTTTAAATGGTTATTGATATCTTTTCTAATATTTCTAACAGCAATTTTTTTCCATTTTCAGCTTCATTTTTAGCAAGTTTTACATATTCTTTTCTTCTATCAGCAGTTAGTTCTGGTAAAACAAGTCTTATTACTCTACCATCATTATTAGGAGTCATTCCTAAATTTGCAGCAAGTAATGCTTTTTTTCTATTTTAGGTATTAAAGTTTTTATCCCAGGATCCATAACTAAAAGTCTTGCTTCTGGAGCTGACACTGTTCCAACTTGGTTTAAAGGAACTTCACTTCCATAGTTTTCTACTTTTTACTGCATCTAACATAGCCACATTTGCTCTACCTGCTCTTATAGATGTAAATCTTTCTTTTACTGCTTTCAATAGTTTTTTTAACATTTTCTCTTCGCATTCTTTTACAAGTTTGTCACTAGCTATACTCATTTTTTTCCTCCTTCAGTAAATTTAATTTAATCTGCTACAACTGTAGTTCCAATATTTTCTCCCATAATAACTCTCTTTAAGTTTCCTTCAATTAAAGAATTGAAAAACAATTATAGGTAATTTATTTTTCTCTACATAGTGAAATAGCAGTGGCATCCATTACTTTTTAAATCTTTTTGCTAAAACTTCATTATATGTAACTTTTTTTCATATTTTTTTGCATCTGCAAATTTTTACAGGGTCTTTATCGTAGATACCATCAACTTTTTGTAGCTTTTTATAACAACATCTGTCTCCATTTCTATTGCTCTTAAAGCTGCTGCTGTATCTGTTGTAAAATATGGATTTCCTGTTCCAGCTCCAAATATAACTACTCTACCTTTTTCAAGATGTCTTTGAGCTCTTCTTTTTGATGAAAGGTTCTGCAACTTTTTGGCATTTTCAATAGCAGTTTGTACTCTAGTAGGAACACCTAATTTTTCAATTGAATTTTGTAGTGCTAAAGAGTTTATTACAGTTGCAAGCATCCCCATATGGTCCCCTGTAACTCTATCTACTCCTTGTGCCGCACCTGAAATACCTCTGAATATATTTCCACCTCCTATAACAATAGAAACTTCAACACCTAAGTCAACAATTTCTTTAATTTGTTTTGCATAAGAAGTTATTACATCAGATGAAATTCCAAATTCTTGTTCTCCCATCAAAGCTTCACCACTTAATTTCAATAAGATTTTTCTTGTAAAAAGGGCTTTCCATATTTTTATTCTCCTCCTCTAAAAATTTATAAAAAAATAGAGGATGCAAAGTTGCATCCTCATAAATAACTATCCATTGATTTGAGCAGCAACTTCTGCAGCGAAATCTTCTTCTTTCTTTTCTATTCCATCTCCAACTTTGAATCTTTCGAATGATAGAACTTTAATATCTCCTGCATATTGTTTAACAGTTTCTTTGTTTTCAGCTCTTACATAAACTTGATCTACTAAACAATTTTTCTTCATAGAATTTGTGCATTTTTTTCCTTCTAATATTTTTTTCAATTATATTAGCTGGTTTTCCTTCTTCTTCTAATTGTTTTCTAGCTATTTCTTTTTCATGTTCTAAGTCAGAAGTTGTAACTTCTTCTTCTGATAAATATTTAGGATCCATAGCTGCTACGTGCATTGCTATGTTTTTAGCTTTTTCTAAGTTTGCTTCTGTAGCTTCTCCAGACATTTCAACAATTACTCCAAGTTTTTCCACCTAAGTGGCTGTAAGTTTGTACGAAACCATCTTTTTGCAACTACAACAGCTAATCTTCTTAAGCTCATGTTTTTCTCCGATTTTTAGCTATTAATTCAGTTAAAGCTTCAGAAACTTTTTTTGTCTCCTTCAATTTGAGCTTCATTTAATTCTTCTAATTGATGAGCATTTCTTTTCTAAAAGCAAGTTTTACTAATTTTTCTTCCGAATTCTTTGAATTCTTCATTTTTTTGCAACGAAGTCAGTTTCAGAGTTGAACTCTAAAAATAACTGCTTTTCTTGTGATCAGGAGTAACTGCATCGAATATTAATCCTTCTGCTGCTATTCTTCCTGCTTTTTTTAACAGCTTTAGTTATACCTTTTTCTCTTAGGTAGTCTATTGCCTTTTCTATATCTCCATCATTAGTTTCTAATGCTTTTTACAGTCAAGCATTCCTGCTCCTGTTCTTTCTCTTAATTCTTTTTACTAAAAGCAGCTGTTACTGTAGCCATTTCATAACCTCCTATGATTGATTGTATTAACTATATTATTCTACTGAACCTTCTTCAACATTTACTTCTTCTGATTGAGGTTCTACATGTTCATGTCCTTGGTTTCCTTCAACTATTGCATTAGCTATAACAGAAGTAATTAATTTTACTGATCTTATAGCGTCATCATTTTGCAGGGATAGGGTAAGTTATTAAATCAGGATCCACGTTTGTATCTATCATAGCAAATACAGGGATTCCTAATAAATGAGCTTCTCTAACTGGTAATTCTTCCATTTTAACGTCTACTACATATATAGCATCTGGAGCTTTTTTTCCATATCTCTGATTCCAGATAAGTTTTTAGATAATTTAGATAATTCTTTTCTGAATTCTGCAGCTTCTTTTTTTAGTGTAGTCAGAATCTAAAGTTCCATCTGCATCCATTCTTTCTAATTCTTTCATTCTTTCAATTCTCTTTTTGATAGTAGAGAAGTTTGTTAGCATTCCACCTAACCATCTGTTGTTGATGTAATACATTCCAGATCTTTCTGCTTGTTCTTTAATAGCTTCTTGAGCTTGTTTCTTAGTTCCTACGAACAAAACTTTTCCTCCATCTTCAGCTATTTTTTTCTCATTTCTTCATAAGCTTCTTCTATTTTCTTTAAAGATTTGTGTAAATCAATTACATGAATTCCATTTCTTTCTGTGAAAAATATACTTTTTTTCATTTTTGGGTTCCATCTTTTAGCTTGATGTCCAAAATGAACTCCAGCTTCTAATAATTGTTTCATTGATACAACTGACATTTTTTTCCTCCTAAAATTTTAAATTTGGTTATACTTCCATCAATCTCAAAACTAAGCCATCTAAATTTAGAGCACCTTGCTTAGAAATAATTGATGTGATTATTTAACGCTTATAGATTTTTATCATTTTTTTTCAAACTTTGTCAATTAATCCAATAGCTTTTATTTTTTTCTTCTTTTTCTTTTAATATCTCTAAAAAAATTTTTGCATTTTTCTTTAATATTATTTTCAAAAACCATCTAACCAATCCTGTGCTAAATTGTAATTTTTTTGTCTTTCTTTAATTTAAAATTTTTTTAACAATATCTAGCAAGAAGTCCCCTACTTCTATAAGTAGAGGATGAATTGCTTTTTTTATTTTCTTGAAATTGTTTCTAAAAATATGATATAATTAAATCAGTTAAAAGTAATAAAAAAATGAATATTTTTTTGGAGTAGAAGTTTTACAGTGTTGAGTGTTGGTGGAGCAAGTAAGGAGGAGGAAATGAAGACAATTAAAAAAAGCATATAAATTCAGAATATATCCTACCTTGGAACAAGTAATCTTTTTCTCAAAAAAACTTTGGTTGTGTTAGAAAAGTTCATAATCTTATGTTAGATGATAGGAAGAAAGGTTATGAAGAATATAAATCAACAGGAATTAAAACTAAATATCCTACTCCTGCTAAATATAAAGAAGAATATCCTTATTTAAAAAGAAGTTGATAGTTTAGCTCTTGCTAATGCACAATTAAATTTAGAAAAGGCTTTTAAGAATTTTCTTAAAAAAATAAAGATTTTTGGTTTTCCAAGATATAAATGTAAATCTAACCCAGTCCAAAGCTATACTACAAATAATCAGAACACAATATATATTAAAGATAGTTACATAAAAACTTCCTAAATTAAAAATCGCTAGTTAAAATTAGACTACATAGAAAAAAATAGAAGGTATAATTAAATCAGTAACAATAAGTAAAAAAACAGTCTTGACCATTATTTTTGTTTCAATATTATGTGAAGAAGAAATCGAAGAATTAGCAAAAAAACTAATAAAAAAATATTGGAATAGATTTAGGAATAAAAAGAATTTGCAACAATGAGTGATTGTACAAAAAGTAGAAAAATTTAAAAGCTAACAAAAAGAATATGAAAAAAATTAAAAAGAGAACAAAGAAAACTATCAAGGAGATGTAAACTAGCTAAAGATAGTGATAAAAAAACTATCAGATAGTAAGAACTATCAAAAAAACAAAAGAAAAAAAGTAGCAAAAAAATACATAATAAAAATTAAAAAAATAAAAAGAAAAGACTTTATAAATAAGTTGAGTACAAAAAAATTATCAATAACCACGATATAATCTGTATAGAAGACTTAAATATAAAGGGAATGTTAAAAAAATCACAAATTAGCAAAAAGTATATCAGATGTAAGTTGGAGTGAATTTGTAAGACAACTAGAATATAAAGCAAATTGGTATGAAAGAAAGATTATAAAAAGTACCTACATTTTTATCCAAGTAGTAAGACTTGTTCAAGTTGTGGTAATATAAAAGAAACACTAAAATTATCAGAAAGAATATATCATTGCGAATGTTGTGGACTAGAAATAGATAGAGATTACAATGCAAGTATAAATATATTAAGAAAAAGGATTAGAAATATTAAGAGAAGAAAAAAAGTAAGTTAAAAAAAGTATATCAGGGTAGGGACTACCCGAAGAGCTTAGTAAATATATGTGGCTAACAAAAGCACATACTTCCCAAGAAGCTTCCACTTCTATAAGTGGGAGTAGTTCACCATACCATTAGTTGTCAGTTCAGGTGATGTTGTAATTCCTGTTATTTTTTTCTCCATATCCTGTAAAAAGCAATATTTCCTATCACTTCTGAAAATTCATTTTTATATAAATTGTATTTTTTTCCCATTTATATTCATTTTTATCACTTGGAATTATCCAATAACAATCATTTAAAGATAAACCAAAAAGAAACATCAATATAATCCATTACATTTTTGTTTTTTTGCTATTTTTTTCAAAAACCTTATCTATTAAAAACCCTATTTTTTTAGGTGCTTTTCTTGTTTCTATCCATTTTTTTGAATACCACTTGAATTTACCTCTAAATTTAAAGGAAATAATTTTTGATTTTTTTCATTAATATCCTTTAAGAAAAAAAGTTATATGTTTCCCCATCTTCTCCTTTTTCAATAGAAAATATAAAAGCTTAGTAGTTCTTTATCTTTTTAGTTTTAGGCAATATTCTTTTTTTCTAATTTTTTTCAAACATCTTATCCCCTTTCTTTATTGTGAAATAATTCTATTCTTTCTCTTTCTTTATTTTCTAATTCTATCCCCCATTTAACAAATTCTTTGATATTTTCAGATGTTAAAAAAATTTATATATTTTTCCTTTTTTTCTTCTTTTTGGAATTAAAATAGGAGCCAAATTTTCTTTTAAACAACTATGAATAATTAATAATCTTCCAGTTCTTCCATTTCCATCTCCAAAAGGATGAATCTTTTCAAATTTTATATGTTGATCTAATATTGCTTCTATTTTTTTCTTCATCTGTTTTTAGCATTATTTAGTCTGTATTCTAAATTTTTGACACCAATCTTCTATAACTGTAGGAACTAAATATGAGCTTAGTTGTCTCAATAACTGAGCCTAAAAATAATATTTTTGTATCTTTTTAAATTCTCCATTATCTTCTCTCAAATTTTCCATAATATACCTATGGTAATTTTTTTAATTAAATCAGTTGAAATTACTCTATCAGCCTTTAAAAAGTAATTCAAAAGCTTTTTTTATAATTTTTTTGACCTCATAGTATTCTCTTTCTGTCATTCCTTTAGGAATATAATTGTGAATAAGAATAGAAATGGTATCACCTAAAGTCAAAGTATTTCCTTCAATAGCTGTGGAGTGATGTGCTGCTCTAACTAATAAATCATCTATATATTCATTTGTCATTTTTTTCTACAATAATATTCATTTTTCCCCTGATATTACTTTTACATTTTTTTTACATCTATATTATATCATTTTTTTCCAATAAAAAAAGAGAAGTTTTTTTAACTTCCCTTAAATAGTTCCTTCTGCTTTTTATTTTTAATATCATCTAATTCATTTAAAAAAAGAAAAAAAGTTTTTTTAAATGCTTCTTGTAATAGCTTAACATCATCTTTATCTAAATCATAAATTTTATCACCATAGATTCTATATTTTTGAAATTTCTCTAATTTTCCTTATTTTTCACAAATGCTTTTTGCATAGGTTGGATTTTTTTGGTATTTAGTACAATTTATTAAATGTGTTAGAACACTCGTGGCTCTAGCACTCGTTAGGGTGTTAGCCGTGAGTAGTTCACAGTAAATCCACCTCTGTACTTTTTTTACCAGCTTTTTTTACTTGTTATAGGAGCTGCTAATAAAGTACTATCTTTTTTTAGATAATTCACTTAATACTAGTGCATAATGCTTTCCTGACATTTCTCCACCAACATTATTAGTCTTAAAATCAACTAAATAAACCCCTAAAACCTCATAAGTCATAAATCCCTCCTACAAAAAATTAGGCATACCCTAAGATATGCCTACAACCATCCTTAACTAATAAGGCTTTACTCTAATGAGTGATGTTAACTTATAATACCATAAAAAAATCTACATGTGTAAAGTTTTTTTATTTTACCTTTTTCCACGGTGGTAGTTTTTATATTTTTCTAGCCATATCTATATAAGCAACTATATCCTTACCTTTAATTCCTGATTGAGCCAAACTACTAGCTATTTCATTTATTTCTACTTGTGACAAAGGGTTATTTTTTTGAAATTTCCACTAGTTTAGCTAATTTTTTTCATTGAATTCCAATTCTTTTTTTCAATTCTTTATTAACTTCTTCTAATTTTTTTTGTGTATTAGATAATTCATCTGTTTTGTCTTTTAATTCTTTTTGTTTTTACTAGTCACAGCTGATAAAAGCAGTAATTGAACCTGCTACCCCAGCAACTTCCATCAAAAAAATTGCAAAAGCAAAAATTATTTGACTTTTAATTAAAGAAATGTTATATAGTAAGTATAAAAAAACTAATCTAAAGGGGGATAAGAAAGATGAAAAATATAATTAACCTGTTTGCTTCTCTTTTTTTGTACAATAGTATTATTGGGGCTTATCTTTATCATGGGCTTTATAACACCTCTTTCATATATGATTTTAGGTTTATACACTTTTTATTGAAGGAAAAAAATAATTCTAACATTAATTTTTCTTTGGTACTTGGTATATTATGTTCAAAGCTCCTTTTTTTCTACAGATGAATTTATTAGAGAAAAATAATAAATAAAAAAAGAGAATGTTGTGCAACATTCTCTTCTTAATTTTTAATAATCTGGGTTCATCATATATTGAACTATATCATCAACAAGTTCTGCAGTTTTTCCATTAATATCATTTAATGGATTAAATTCAGTTATATCTGCTGATGTAACCGAATAGTTTTTAAATGCAAACTTCAATGATTTAAACATTTCATCAGATGACATTCCATTTCTAACTGGTACAGATACTCCAGGGGCGACTTCTGGATCGAAAGACATTCATATCTATACTGATATGTAGGGTTATCTACTTTTAGATAATCTTTAACTTCTTCTAAAACATTATCTATTCCTTTTCTTAAAAATATCATCGTAGTAAACTATTTTTTTACTCCAGTTTTTTTCTATAATTTTTTTCTTTCTTCTACTTCAATTTCTCTCGCTCCAAAAGATAACTATATTTCTGCTATCTACTTTAGCTCCTTCATAGAAACAGTTTACAAGTTCTCTATCTCCAAGTCCTTGAATTAAAAGCTAGAGGCATTCCATGGATATTTCCTGTCAATGTACTTTCAGGAGTATTCATATCTCCATGAGCACTTATCCATAAGATTCCAATTTCTTTTTCTAAAAGAAACCCCAGCCACACTTCCTAATGAAATTGAGTGGTCTCCTCCAACAAGTATTGGTCTATATCCATCAATAACTGCTTCATTAACTCTCTTAGCTATCTTTTTCACAAGTATGTAAAACTGTATTTTTTTGAATTTCAATTTCTTATCGTTGAAATCTTCTTTTTGTCTTTCAACTGTGATTAATTCCATTTCATCAAAAGTATCTGGATATGCTTGAATTAAATCATCAGGTCCAAACTCAGTACCTGTCTTATTAACTCCAAGATTTGTTTGTACTCAATAAGTACATTTTTTTCATCTTTTCAGTATATAAGTAAACAGCGTCTTCTTCTTCAATTACATTTATAGTTTCAAGTTCTGGATCTTCCATACCTTGAATATGTAAATCTGCTTCTTTTAATTCTTCTATATGATCTATTATATCTTGACTGATTCTTTCTCCAGCAATGATTATTGGTATACCAGGTGGATATGCCATTATCATTTCACCAGAAATCTTTCCTACACTTTCCTTGAATGGAACTTTATTCTTTTCACTGTAGAATGCTTCTCTTGGCATCAATACTAATTCTGGTGTTTCAGGAAGTTTTATATTATTTTTTTCTAAAGTTTTTTTCCTTTTCCAAAAGAATCTCTTACTGATATCTCTTAAAGCATCAAGTAATCTATCTATACTTTCTTCTGTGTCACCTATAGTAACAAGTCCTAAAGTATTGTAGTAATCTGATAATTCCATTTGGATATTATAGTCGTCTACAAGTAGGCTTTCAAGTTCTCCACCCTTAAGTCCTAATTCTTTAGCTGATATAGTTATTTTTGTGGGATCAAAAGCAAAGAAACCTTCTTTTCCAACAAGTTCTTCTCCAAAAACAGTAAATTCCAGGGATTCTATTAGCTTCTCTTCTAAAGTACTTAGCAAGCTCAATAGCCTTAGTAAGTAATTCTTGCCCTTCAGTAGCTATTTGTCTTCTTGCACAGTCAAGAGATGCCATCAATGGATAAGATGGAGATGTTGTGTGAAGTAAACTTAAAATTTGTTTTACTTTTTCAACATCAACTCTATCAGAATTTACATGTATAACAGACATTTGAGTCATTGAACCTAAAATTTTATGTGTACTTTGAGTACAGATATCTGCTCCTGCATCAACAGCTGATACTGGTAATTCATCATGGAAATGTAAATGAGGGTCCATGTGCTTCATCAACAATTAAAGGTATGTCATAGCTATGAACTATATCTGCTATTTTTTTTAGGTCTGTTGCCACTCCATAATAAGTTGGATTTATTAAAAAGTACAGCAGCTATATCAGGATCTTGTTTCAACATATTTTCAACTGTTTGAGGTTTTTACCCCTAAAAGCAATTCCTAAGTTTTCATCTATTTCAGGATTCATGTACACAGGTTCAGATCCACTTAGAATAATCCCTGCTGATACTGATTTATGTACATTTCTTGGTACTAATATTTTTTTCTCCAGCTTTGATAACTGACATTATCATTGCTTGTATTGCTCCAGAAGTTCCATTTACTGCAAAAAAAGCTATGTTTTTACTCCATAGGCATCTGCTAATAACTCTTGAGCTTCTTTTTATACAACTTTTTGGATGATGTAATCCATCAACCATTTTAAATATTGTTACATCTATAGAAAACGGAGCCTCCCCATAAAGTTATAAAACTCTTTATCTACTCCTTTACCTCTTTTTATGTCCAGGAACATGAAATGGAAGTATATTTCTTCTTACATATTCATCTTTTAATACTGTAAATAATGGTGTTTTTATTTTGATCTAATTTTGACATATCAACCTCCCTTGTAACTTTAATTTTATTTTTATTTTTCAATACGAGATATTTTATAATTATACTAGCTAAATGTCAATAAGAAAAAAATAAAAAAAGATAGGCTTTTAACCTATCTTTTTTTAAATTTATTTGATAATTATTAAATAAATCCTTTATAGTCTCTCATGACTAAATGAGCATCTATTTGTTGTATAGTATCTAATGCAACACCAACAACAATGATTATTCCTGTTCCACCAAAATAAACTGGAAGTCCCATAGAAGTAAATATTACATATGGTAGTATAGAAATTACTGCTAAGAATAATCCTCCACCCCATGTAATTCTTGAAGCAACACCTTCAAGATATTCTACTGTTTCTTCTCCTGGTCTGATTCCAGGTATAGTTCCTCCACTTTGTCTTAAGTTTTCTGCAACCTTTTCAGGATCAAAAACTAAAGCTGTGTAGAAAAATGAGAAGAACATTATTACTAAAGCATACAATATCATATATACTGGGTGATTTTGCCCAAATATTATAGATAAAGTTGTTTTTAATTGTAAGTCTGAAGGAAGAGCATTTACTATTACTCCAGGAATTAACATAAACACAGATGCAAAGATTACAGGCATTACTCCTGCTGTATTAAGTCTTAGTGGTATAAAAGATTTCTCTCCTATTCCACTTTTTGAGCTAAATCCTTTTTCCAACATAATGAATAGGAATTTTTCTTTGCCCAAGTTGAAATAATACTATTCCAGCTATTGTCACTGTAGCAAGGAATGCTACCAATACAAATAGAGGAATTAAGAATTTATCTCCTTGCATTTTTTGAACTGTTTGTATAACACTTGAAGGAGCTCTTGATATTACATTTAAGAATATAATAAGCGAAACTCCGTTTCCTATTCCTTTGACAGAAATTTGTTCTCCTACCCACATTAAGAATACAGTTCCAGCTGTTAGTGTAGTTATTGTTCTTACAAAAAAGCTTATTCCTGGATTATAAACAAGCCCAACAGATTGTAGCCAAAGACAAACTCCAGCTCCTTGAATAATAGCAAGTGCTATTGTCAAGTATCTTGTCCATTGAGTTATTCTGTTTCTTCCAGATTCCCCTTCTTTTTGAATTTCTTCAAGTTGAGGAATAATAGATACAAGTAAACTTACAACTATTGACGCGTTAATGTAAGGGATAATCCCTAATGAGAATATAGATATTCTTGTGAAGGCTCCTCCAGAAAACATATTTATATAACTAAGTACGTCACTTTTAGAAGCCATCGAAGCAAGTCTATCCACATCTACACCAGGAGCAGGAATTAAAGTTCCTACTCTGGCAACCAAGAACATTAATAATGTGAAAAATAATTCTTTCTCTAAGTTCAGGAATTTTTTTACTATACTACTTAATCTAGAGCTAAATTTCTCCATTAAAGTCATATATACACCTACCTCAGATTAATATTATTTATTACTTTCTGCTCTTTCAAAAACCTTTAACTTCAACTATTTCAACTGTTCCACCTTTTTGCTTCAATAGCAGCTTGAGCTGATTTAGATATTTTTATGTACTTTAACAGTTAATTTTTTTGTTAAGTTCTCCATTTCCTAAAAACTTTGATTCCATCTCTTACTTTTTTTGATTAAGAATTTATTGAATAAAGTTTCTAAAGTTACTTCTTCTCCATCTTCAAAGTTATCATTTAATAAACTTAAAAGATATAACTGTATATTCTTTTTTTGAATATAGCGTTTGAGAATCCTCTTTTTGGAACTCTTCTATAGATAGGCATTTGTCCACCTTCAAAGTAAGGTTTTACTCCTCCACCTGCTCTTGAATTTTTGACCATTGCTACCTTTTTCCAGCTGTTTTTTTCCCCAACCAGATGAGTTTCCTCTTCCTATTCTTTTTTTCTGTTCTTTTTTTAGGAACTGAAGGTGTTAATTCATTTAGTTTCACTATGCTTGCACCTCCTCAATTTTTTTAACAAATAAGAAATTTGAGCTAATTTCCCTTTTTAATTCAGGTGTTTCATTATGTTCTACAACATCATGCATCTTCTTAAGCCCTAGTGACTTTTGTAGTCGCTATGTGATTAGGCTTTCTTCCGATTATGCTTTTTACAAGCTCTATTCTAAGTCTTGCCATTTCATCTTCCTCCTAGCTTAAGATATCCTTAACTTCTAATCCTCTTAAAGCTGCTATTTCTTGAGCAGTTCTAAGTAATTTTAATGCTTCCACAGTAGCTCTTGCTACGTTATGTTTATTCTTGACCCTTTAATTTTTAGTTAAAATGTCATGAACCCCAACTAATTCTAATATTTCTCTTGAAAGCAGAACCAGCTATTACTCCAGTCCCTTCATATGCTGGTGCCATCCATAAAGTAGTTGCTCCCCATCTTCCTGTAATTTCATGAGGTATTGTATTATTCTTTAAAGATATCTTTACGATATTCTTTTTTGCAGCTGCAATAGCTTTTCTTATAGCATCAGGAACTCCGTTTGCTTTTCCTAGTCCTAATCCTATTTTACCTTCTCCATCTCCAACAGCAGCTAATACTGAGAAAGATATTGTTCTTCCTCCTTTAGTTGTCTTAGAAACTCTAGATATCTTCAATAATTTTTTTCTTGATATTGATTATCTTCTCTGTTCAACAAGTGAAATCCTCCTCTCTCTAGAAATTAGAAGCTTAATCCAGCTTCTCTAGCCGCTTCTGCAAGAGCCGCTACTCTTCCTGTATATTTATATCCCTGATCTATCGAAAACGATAGCATTTATTCCTTTTTTTCTTTAGCTCTTTCAGCTATTGCTTTTACCAATGGCTTTTTGCCGCTTCAACGTTTCCACCATTAGCAATACTTCCTTTTAATGCTTTTATCTATTGTAGATGCAGATACTAGAGTAACTCCATTTACATCATCGATTAATTGAGCAAAAAAATGTTAGTATTTGATCTAAAAAAACTGAAAGTCTAGGTCTTTCTGGAGTTCCAGAAATCTTATTTCTTATTGACATTTGCTTTTTTTGTCTTGATGCTTTTCTATCAACTTTCTTAAACAACTGTCTTACCTCCTTTTTTTAAGCTATTTTAAGACTTTTTTTACCTTCTTTTCTTCTAATATGTTCATCAGCATATTTAACCCCTTTACCTTTATATGGTTCAGGTGGTCTCTTAGCTCTTATATTAGCTGCAACTTGACCTACTAATTCTTTTTTTCGATTCCATCTATATGAATAGTAGTATTCTTTTCAACAGTAAAAAGTAATTCCAGGTATTTCATCTATGATTACTGGATGAGAAAAATCCTAAAGATATTTCTAATCCTTTTTCCTTTAGCTGCTGCTCTATATCCTACCCCTACTAAAGTAAGAGTTTTTTTCTGTATCCTTCAGAAACTCCTTTTAACCATGTTGTTGATTAAAGCTCTAGTAGTTCCGTGTATTGATCTTATGAATGGTTCATCATTAGGTCTTTCAAACGTAATGTGACCATCTTCTAATTTTATAGTTATATTTTTTTATTAAATTCTTTAGTTAATGTACCCTTTGGTCCTTTTTACAGTAACAACATTGTCTTTTTACTGAAAAAAATCAACTCCAGAAGGCACAGCTATAGGGTTTTTTTACCTACTCTTGACATTAATGTACACCTCCTAAGTTTTTTTATTACCATACAAATGCAAGGACTTCTCCACCAACTTTTTTTCAGCTCTAGCAACTTTATCTGTAATAACCCCTTTTGAAGTTGAAACTATTGCTATTCCAAGTCCAGATAGAACTCTTGGCATATCTTCCACTGAAGAGTAAACTCTTCTTCCAGGTTTAGATATTCTCTTTAATCCTTTTTATAACTCTTTCTTTTTCCTGCATATTTTAAATATACTCTTATATTTTTTTCTTATTTTTCTTCATCAGTAACAATTTTGAAATTAGAAATATATCCTTGCTCTTTTTAAGATTTCAGCTATTCTTTCTTTCATCTTTGAGTGAGGTATATCTACTTTTTTTCATGCATAACTGCATTAGCATTTCTTACTCTTGTTAACATATCAGCAATTGGATCTGTTAAATACATCTATTTAAATCCTCCTTCCTTTGATTAATTACCAAGATGATTTTTTTACACCAGGTATAAGTCCAGCACCTGCAAGTTGTCTAAACTTAACTCTTGATATTCCGAATTCTCTCATAAATCCTCTTGGTCTACCATCTAATTGACATCTATTTCTTTTTTTCTAACAACTGAAGAATCTTTTTGGTAATTTGTTTAATTCAAACATAGCTTCCATATCTCCAGCAGCGATTCTTTTTCTTTAATTCAGCTCTTTTTTTTCAGCATATTTGTCAACAAGTTTTTGCTCTTTTTAACATCTCTTGCGATCATTGACTTTTTCGCCATCTACTTTAACCTCCCTACAATTACTTCTTGAAAGGCATTCCAAAAAGCCTTTAGTAATGCTCTTCCTTCTTCATCTGTTTTTTTGCAGAAGAAACCATAGTGATAGACATTCCTAAAAGTTTTTTTCAACTTTGTCAAAAATCTATTTCAGGAAATACTAATTGGTCTCTCAATCCTACTGAATAATTTCCTCTTCCATCAAATGAGTCACTTGGAACTCCTTCGAAGTCTCTAACTCTTGGAAGAACTACGTTTACTAATCTATCTAAGAAATCATACATTCTTTCTTTTTCTTAAAGTAACTTTTTGCACCAATAGGCATTCCTTCTCTTAATTTGAAACCAGCTTCAGATTTTTTTAGCTTTTTCTCAATAATGGTTTTTTTGTCCAGTGATTAAAGTTAAATCAGCCATAGCAGCATCTATTAATTTAGAGTTTTGAGTAGCTTCTCCAACTCCCATATTAACTATGATCTTTTTCTAGTTTAGGACAATCCATGATATTTTTTTAATTTCTAATTCTTTCATTAATTTAGGAACCACTACTTCATTATAGAATTTGTGGTATCTTGAAACATATTTATCCACTTATGCTTTCCTCCTTTCTTATATTATTTCTCCAGATTTTTTTGAAACTCTTACTTTTTTTTCCATCTCTAACTTCATATCCAACTCTTGTTGGTTGTTTAGTCTTTTCATCAAACAGCATAACTTTTTGATGAGAAGATTGCAGCTTCTTTTTCTACAACTCCACCTTGTGGGTTCACTTGAGATGGCTTTAAATGTTTTGTTACTATATTTATACCTTCTACGATTATTTTTTTCCTTTTTTTAGGGAAAACTCTTAGAACTTTACCTGTTTTCTTTTTTTATCTTTTTCCAGATATTACATAAACTATATCTCCAGTTTTTTTACATGTAATGATTCAGGAACAAATTTAATTTTAGGTCTAGCCATGTTTCTTATAAGCCTCCTCTCTCATTATATAACTTCTATTGCTAGAGATAAGATTTTTCATAAAGTTTTTTTCGCTCTTAATTCTCTTGCAACTGGTCCAAATATTCTTGTTGCTTTTTGGTTCGTTGTTATTATTAATTACAACTCCAGCATTATCATCGAATTTTTATGTATGAACCATCGTCTCTTCTAGTTTCTTTTCTTGTTCTTACTATAACAGCCTTTACTACATCTCCCTTTTTTTAACGTTACCACCAGGGATAGCTTCTTTAACTGATGCCACAACAATGTCACCAATTCTTCCAAATCTCTTTTTAGATCCGCCTAAAAACTCTTATTACCATAAGTTTTTTTAGCCCCTGAGTTATCAGCAACATTAAGGATAGTTTGTTGTTGTACCATTAAAATATCCTCCTCTCACTAAATGTGATTATCTTGCCTTTTTCTATGATTTCTACTAGTCTCCAATTTTTTTATCCTTAGATAAACGTCTAGTTTCCATTATTCTTACTTTATCTCCTACTTGAGCTACATTTTTCTTCATCATGAGCTTTAAATTTAGTAGTTCTTTTTACTCTTTTTCTTGTATATAGGATGAAGTATCATTGTTTCTATAGCAACAACTATAGTTTTTTTCCATTTTGTCAGAAACAACTATTCCTTCTCTTACTTTTTCTTTCGTTTCTCAAGATTAACCTCCTCTTTATATATTAAAGAAATTATTATCTTTCATTTAAGATAGTGTTGATTCTTGCAATTTCTCTTCTAACTTCTCTTATTTTAGCTGTATTAGTTAGTTGACCTAATGAAAGTTGGAACTTCAAGTTGAATAATTCTTCTTTTTAGCTCTTTACACTTAACAACTAGGTCTTCACTAGTCATTTCTCTTATTTCTTTAGCTCTCATTAGTTTTTCACCACCATTTTCTTTTTTTCTTCTCTTTTAACAACTTTACATCTGATTGGTAATTTCATAGCTGCTTTTCTTAAAAGCTGCCTTAGCTTTTTCTTCAGTTACTCCTGAAACTTCGAATAATATTCTTCCAGGTCTTACTACTGATACCCAACCTTCAACGTTTCCTTTACCTTTACCCATTCTCACTCCAGCAGGTCTTGCTGTGATTGGTTTTGTCAGGGAATATTCTTATATATGTTTTCCCTTCTCTTTTTAAATGTTCTGTTGATAGCAACCCGACAAGATTCTATTTGTCTGTTTGTTATCCAAGATGGTTCAAGAGCTTGTAATCCATAATCTCCAAAAAGCAACAAAGTTACCTTTTATGAGCTGCCCCTTTCATTCTACCTCTGAACATTTTTTTCTGTGTTTTTGTTCTCTTTGGCATCAACATAATTAAGCTTCCCTCCTTCTTTCTTACTAGGAAGAACTTCACCATGGAATATCCATACTTTAATTCCTAAAGCTCCGTAAGTTGTGTGAGCTGTTGCTACTGCATAATCTATGTCTGCTCTTAATGTATGTAAAGGAACTTTTTCCTTCAACTGCCCATTCAGATCTAGCAATTTCAGCACCATTTAATCTTCCTGAAATCATTACTTTTTATACCTTTTAACTTCTGGAGATTTCATAGATCTTGATATAGCTTGAGTCATAGCTTTTTTTGTAAGCTATTCTCTTTTCAATTTGAGCAACTATCGATTCTGCAACTAATACAGCATCTCCATTTAAGTCTTTTTATTTCTTGTACTTTAACAGTTACTTTTTTTAGCTGTTAATTTTTTTCAAGTTTAGCTCTAAGTGCATCTATTTCAGCACCTTTTTCTTCCAATTATTAATCCTGCTTTTTTCCAGTATGTATATGTACAACTACTTGTGAAGGAGATGTTCTTTCGATTCTTACCTTAGAAATCCCTGTATGGAAGTAGTTTTTTTCTTTATAAATTCTTTTATTTGCACATCTTCATGGAAGTATTTTTACATACTCTTTTTTTATCTGCATACCAATTAGAATCCCAAGCTCTTGTAATTCCAAGTCTTAGTCCTCTAGGGTCTACTTTTTTTGTCCCACAGTTTTACCTCCTTAATCTTATTTTTTTCAGATACTGCCACTGTTATATGAGCTGTTGGTTTTCTGATTATATCAGCTCTTCCCATTGCTCTTGGCATAACTCTTTTTAAAAACTGGTCCTTGATTTATCATTATAGTTGACACTACTAATTTTTTTCTTCATCCATTTTTGAAGTTATTTGTTGCATTTGCTACTGCTGACATCAAAGTTTTCTTTATAATTCTAGCAGCTTTTTATTTGTAAATTCTAGAATATCTATCGCATCTAGTGCTGATTTACCTCTCACTAAGTCAGCTACTAATCTAGCTTTTCTAGGAGATAGTCTTACGAATCTAGTTATTGCTTTTAGCTTCCACTAGTCCATCCTCCTTCTTTTAATGAATTTTTATTTTTTTCTTCTTATCTACACCATGTCCATGATATGTTCTAGTTGGTGCAAATTCTCCTAATTTATGTCCTACCATTTGTTCAGTTACGTGAACTGGGATATGTTTTTTTCCATTATATACTCCAAAAGTTAATCCTATAAAAATTTGGGAATATTGTAGATCTTCTTGACCAAGTTTTGATAACAGCTTTGTTGTTGTTAGAAGCAACTGCTTCTTCAACTTTAGCCATTAAATGATGGTCACAAAAAGGTCCTTTTTTTAATGATCTTTGCCATTACTAATTAGCCTCCTCTCGCAAATTATTTTTTTCGTTTCTTCTTCTTACGATAAATTTGTCAGAAGTCTTTCTACCTCTTGTTTTAATACCAAGTGCTGGTTTTTCCCCAAAGGTGTTAAAGGTGATTTTCTTCCAACTGAGTTCTTTCCTTCTCCTCCACCATGTGGGTGATCTACTGGGTTCATTACAGCTCCTCTTACGTGAGGTCTTTTTCCCCATGTGTCTAGCTCTTCCAGCTTTACCGATACTTACTAAGTTGTGTTCTGAATTTCCAACTTCTCCAACAGTTGCCATACATTCACCATGTATTAATCTTAATTCTCCTGAAGGTAATTCAACGTGGCAGTAAGTTCCTTCTTTAGCTACAAGTCTTGCAGCAGTTCCAGCAGATCTTACTAATTGTCCACCTTTACCTTTTTGAAGTTCTACATTGTGAATTTGAACCCCAACTGGCATATCTTTTTAATTTAAGTGCATTTCCAGGTTTGATATCAGCTTTGCTTCCAGCAGAAACTATATCTCCTTTTTTTTAGTCCTTTAGGAGCTAGTATATATCTTTTTTTCTCCATCAAAATAGAATAATAAAGCGATATTTGCTGATCTGTTAGGGATCATATTCTATTGTTGCAACTCTTGCAGGAACATCTAATTTATTTCTTTTGAAATCTATAATTCTGTATAATCTTTTTGTGTCCTTTTTGTCTGTCTCTACAAGTTCTGTGACCATAATTATCTCTACCATACGCTGATTTTAGAGGTACAGTTAAAGATTTTTCAGGTCTTACTTTATCTAATTCATCATTTACTATTCTAGACATATGTCTAGTACCATTAGTAATTGGTTTCATTTTTTTCTAATAGCCATTTTTTTATTTTCCTCCATTGACCTATATATATCTTTTAAGCTTCTTATACTTCTTTGAAGTAAGTTATTGTGTCTTCTTTAGCTAATTTAACAATTGCTTTTTTTCTTAGCTTGAGTCTTATAAAGTCTCATACCATGTCTTTTTAGTAATTGGTTTTTTTGTTTATTGTAGCTACATCTTCAACTTTTTACATTGAATATAGTTTCTATAGCTTTTTTATTTCTATTTTATTAGCTTTTGGATGTACTTCAAAAAGTATACTTATTGTATTCTTTTCTTAAAAGTTCTGTTTTTTTCTGTAACAACAGGCTTTTTGATTATATCATAAACATTCATTATCCTAGTACCTCCTCTACAACAGCTAATGCTTCTTTTTGTAAGAATTACTTTTTTTCTTGTTTTTAGTAACCAGTAAACACCAATTTCATTTTGGTTGTAAAAATTACTGCGTTTTCTAAGTTTCTTGCTGACAAGTATAAATTGTAATCTTTTATTAAATCTCCTACTACGAATAGTTGTTTTTGTTTTGCATCAACTTTATTTACTAAATTTACTATCACTTTTTGTTTTAGGTGTGTCTATTCCTTCATAGTCTAACACTAATACATTTCCAGCTGCTACCTTTGCAGATAAAGCTCGATCTTAATGCTAGATTTCTAACTTTTTTTATTAACTTTCTTTTTCATATGATCTTGGATGAGGACCAAATGTAACTCCTCCACCTACCATATGAGGCGCTCTTATTGAACCTTGTCTTGCTCTACCAGTACCTTTTTGTTTGAAAGGTTTTCTTCCTCCACCTCTAACCATTGCTCTAGTCTTAGTAGAAGCTGTACCTTGTCTAGCAGCTGCTAATTCAGCAGTAAGTACTTCATGAAGAACTACTTTATTTTGGCTCAATCCCAAACACTGCATCATTAACTTCAAGAGTACCAGTTTGATCTCCTGCTAAGTTATATACGTTTAAAACTGCCATTGTTTTCCTCCTCTTTCTACTATCCTATTACTTTCTTCACAGCTGGTTTTAATTACTAAATAACTGTTTTTTTAGCTCCAGGAACTGCTCCTTTTTATTAAAAAGTAAGTTGTGTTCAACATCAACTTTAACTACTTTTAAGTTTTTGAACTGTTACTGTTGCGTTTCCGTGTTGTCCTGCCATTCTTTTTACCTTTTTAGAACTTTACCAGGCCAACTTGACATCCCTATTGATCCACCAAGTCTGTGGTTTCTTGAAACCCCGTGTGAAGCTCTATTTCCACCAAATCCGTGTCTTTTCATAACACCAGATGTTCCTTTTACCTTTTTGAAGTTCCTGTGATATCTACATATCCAACTTCTGCTAGAACATCAACTTTGATTTCTTGTCCTAATTCATATCCTTCAACTGTTTCAACAGCTAATTCTCTAACGAATCTTTGAGGTTTAACCCCAGCTTTGTTGAATATTCCCATTAAAGGTTTTTGTAGTATTTTTTTCTTTCTTTTCATCAAATCCTAATTGTAGTGCTACATATCCATCTTTTTTTCTTCAGTTTTTCTTTTTGAAGAACAAAGTTAGGACCAGCTTCTACAACTGTTACTGGAACGAATTTTTCCATCTTCAAAAATTTGAGTCATTCCAATTTTTCTTTCCTAAAATTCCAGACATTTTTAACCTCCATCAAATAATATATTGGTTGATACAACCTACCCTTGTGGTTCTATTTTTTTACCGCAAGAATAAAAATCAACTTGTACTATTCTGTAAGTATGATGCTTACGCATCATCTCCCATAAATAAATACCAAGAATAGAATTAAACTTGTTTAATTTCTATTCCTACACCAGCTGGTAAGTGAACTGATGTTAACGAACTAATAGCCTTATCTGTAGAATTTACTAATTCTATCATTCTTCTGTGCACTCTCATTTCGAATTGCTCTCTTGAATCTTTTATTAACATGCACCCGATCTTAAAACTGTATACTTTCTGATTTTTTTGTAGGTAAAGGCATAGGCCCTGCTACAGTAGCTCCACTTTTTCTTTTGCAGCCTCAGCTATTCTTTTTTTGCTGATTCATCAAGTAAAGTATAATCGTATGCTTTTAAATAGATTCTTAATTTGTTAGAAGCCATTTATATATTGCACCTCCTTTAAATTAACTACATAAGATAATTCTTATGCACTCTAAAGAGTATATCACAACTTTTTTTAAAAAAATCAAAGATTTTTTTAAAAATATTAAAAAAATTTTTTTATATTTGATATCTCTATCAATTTTTTTATGTACTCTTTCTCAGGTTTAAAAAAATATTTTTTTCTTTTTTTATAACTCAAAAAGTCAGTTATAATTTTAAATTTACAACTGACTTTTTGTATATATTAGATAGGTAATTTATGAATAATTATAGAGAAAAATAACCATACATAGAGTTGCAAGTGGTTGTGTAGCTCCATAAGATATTGCTGGTTCATCAGAATCTAGTGCATCTATAGCTGCTCCTAAACCTGGTGCTGATGTCATTCCACCTGTTATAGCTCCTGATAATAGAGTCCAGTTTACATGGAAAACATAGTGTCCTAACAAGAATCCAAATAGAACAGATAAAAATAGCTACAAGTGCTGAAACAACTGCTATCATAATTCCATCTCCAGTAACAGCTTCAACAACACGGAAACCATAGTTTAATCCTGTTCCTGCTAAGAAAAATTGATAAGAAATATGTTCTCATTTTTTTCCTAAAACAACAGAATCCATACGGAAGTTGATAGGTCCAATTTTTTTCCAATAGATCCTAAAAATCAATGCAACTATGATTGCTCCACCAATACTTCCTAATGAAAATGTTCCTAGAGGTCCCATTGCAATTTTAATACTTCCTAAAAAAATATCCTAAGAATGCTGCTATTGAGAAACCTACGAAGTCCATTTTTAACTTCTGGAATAGTATTTTTTTTCTGAATCTTTAACATTGCTTAAATCTATTTTCTTTTTGAGCAAAAGTATTTTTTTCTTTTTCTTTTTTTCAACATCAAATCTAAACATTCTTGGAATGAAATTAATACCTAAAAATTAAGAATAATACTCCAAATGGATATCCAATTGAGTGTCCTACTCAACCCCAGCTTTTTGCTTCAGTTACATATATTTCTGTATCTTCTGCTGATAGACTTGTTGTGTTTTCAACTGTCATTTTTTTCTGGAATTGCTTCATTTTTTTAATTTTGCATCTCTTTCTTTTTGCATTATTAATTATAGCTAATATCTTTACTTTTTGTTCCTTCATCAAGATTTTCAAAAATTAGCTGCCGAATGTTTTGATTCAGATTCTGAAGATTCAGTTGCTGCTGCAAGTCCTGCTGAACTTGTTAAAGCTCCAGTATAAGTTCCTGTTATTTGATATGGACTCATATTCTTTAATGCTTTTTGAAAAAAACCATAAGATGCTACTGCACCAACAAATGGAATAAATATAGCTAAAATTACAAATTGTTTTCCAAACTTAGTAATAGCATATTTCATATCTTTAGCTGCTAAAAAGCCCTGTTCCAACTATGAAAAATAAGTAGTGATAAATTCATTATAGAGCTATCTATAATATTTCCCTTTAGTACATTTTTGGGCTTTTTGTAAAAAAATTTACTACCTTCTGGAATTGTTACTGCATACTTTGTTAGAAAAATATCCAACAAACAGACCAATGAATAAAGTTCCAGTAATTCCAAAATTAAATTTCTTAAACTTTATGTCTCCAAATAGGTTTCCTAAAGTCATAGTGAAAAAAATAATAAAACTAATGAATTAAAAAAATAAAACCGACCAAATCGAAATGCATAAAAAAATCCCTCCTTAAGTAAAAAAATTTAAATTTGTTATATATTATCACATTTTTTTCAATAATTTCAAAACTTTTTATTTGCAAAAATTAATAATTTGCTGTTTTTTTATTCTACTATATCAAAAAAATATTTGTTATAAAAATCTAACAATTTTTTTATTGTTATCAAAAATTAAGAAAAAAATAAAAAAATTATATTTTATTATAAAAAAATTTTTTTAATTTATTGAAAATAAAAAAACTGATTGAAGTTTTCACTCAATCAGCTTTTTATAATTTAAGTTTTTAAATTAGAATATAACTCTTAGTCCTAATCCACCTCTAATATTTTTTTAGCTTTTTGTATCATAACCTACATTTCCAGTTACTCCGACTCTTTGGTTATCTACTCCGATATTAAGGTCAGTTTTAACATTTCCTCTTCTATCTTCTTTTTCACCACGGATATTAAAGTAATCAGCACTTGTTCCAGCAACTCTCGCTTTATTCTTTCCATTTGCGACTCTTCCTAACTCATTTTTCATAAGCTATTGTTACAGCAGCTCTCAAGGCTTTATTTCCTAGGTAAAGTTTATATGCCAATTCTGTTCCTATTTCTGGTCTTACAGATAAGTAGTCATTTGATTTAACTTCTAACTTCATTTCCCCAGATTTTTTTCTCTTATCTTAGATACTCTTCCATATTCAACTTTCAATGCTCCATAAGGTCTTACTGAAAGTCCTTCACTCAATCTAAATTCTTTTTCCTACTTCATTTTTTTAACTCCCACTCCATAAGTGTTGTATTTAGATTTTGCATTGAATACTTCATCAACTACTAAGAATTTTCTATGCATTTTATTATATCCAGCAAAAAAATATCTCCAGATATTGTCCAATTTAAACTATTGTTATAATCAAATGGAATTGATTTAAAGATACCAACTTTTTCCTTGTAATTGCTCTTCTTTAGAATTTCCAATATCTTTAAACTTAAATTTGTTATGAACTATACCTGCATACCAACCTGTTGATTCACCAAGTCTTACAGTTTCATCTTCATGAACATAAGCTACTCCATAAGCATTATTTTTTTATAGTCTATTATACCAGCTGTATCAGTCTTGTACTCTCCACTCATTCCAAAAGTTTTTACCTTATTAGAATCTTTAGATGGGTTAGACCAAGAATTTCTTAAATAAGAGAATTCTTTATCTAATATTTTTTTCCAGTTGCTTGTATTCTTTGTTGAGTATTAGCATATTGGTGTCCCATCATTTCATCATAAGCTTGAGTCAATACTGCATCTTCATTTTTTTACCTATACCATCCAATTTAGTAAATAATCTCTTTTCAGCTGAACCAAGAGGATTCTTATCGTATCTTTGTTCCAGTCCATCTGTAAAGTTATATACATTATCTTCAGGATTTACAGTACGTTTATAATCTATTTTACTCATTGCTATACCTACAATTTGTCCATAGTTATCTAGTACTGGTGTAGCTACCCAAGTTAATGAACCAGCCATAGCTGTTATTTTATAATTTCTTCCTTGAATTTGATCTAAGAAAGGTTTAATTACATTTCCACTTACTACCCATTCTTTCTTATTAGTTTTTTTCTGAGAATTCAGTACCAATAATCAATTGACTGTTTACAGGTGGAGTTACTCCATCAAAAGTAACAGGTTTTGTTCTTCCTAATGTATCCACATAGAATCCTATATCAGACATTCCTAGATTTGGTTGATTACCAATTAATTTATTAATCTTTTCTACTTCACTATCTGGTACTGGTACTCCATTTCTTGTAAATGTAGCCTTACCATTTTTTACAGTAATTTTAACTCCTTGATAATCCTTATCAGTTCCAGAAGCTTGCCCTAATTCATGTCCTTTAGGATCTGTACTAATCAGATTAGCATTAATTTGTCTTTCTAACTCAGCTATATCTGCTGGTGTCAGATCTTTCCAGCTAATTGCTGTACCTCCTGTACCTCTTACTCTGATTTCTCCATAGTTTTTAATTACTGCTCTTCTTATTAAGTTTCCATTAGCATCTGTTTTTCCTCTGATTATAACTCCTGTACTATTATCAGCATCAATGTAGATTTTTCCTGTTGCTTCATTTATAAGAGTTGAACCATTCATTACAGCGACACCAACAAGTCCTGTTACATTGTCATTTATTTTTTTCCATTTCTTCCAGCATAAGAATCTGTTGTTTTTTTATAATTCCAGAGTTTACAAAAGTAGCTCCTTCATCAACATAAACTCCTGTTAAACTTCCAATTTTATTAGTTGCTGTAGCCTTACTTCCATCTAATAAGATTTTTTTCCTTTGTTTTCTACAACAGTTCCAACACCTGCTCCATACATACCTATAGATTTATTGTCAGATACTCTGATTTCTCCTCCAGTTTCATTTATGATATGTCCGCCATTGTCAGCAGCCATTCCTATACCATAAACAATTTTCTTAGAATCAGAATATGGTTTTCCTGTTGTTGGATCTATATCATCAGTAGGTCCTACAAGAATTTTTCCTTTATTTGTTGCTGTTCCTGCTGGGGTATAAATTCCTATATTTCCTTTTCCTGTTGAGAAGTTTATTGTTCCATTATTCAATAACTCTCCTCCATTTTTAACATAGAATCCTATTAAATGATCTGAGTTATTTGAGTTAATAGTTCTATTATTAGTAATATTAGCCTTTCCATTAGAATATAGGAATACACTATCATTTCCTAAATTTACAGGTCCTGCATTTGTATTAGTATAAACATTTGTTTTAGTTGAGCTAGTATTATTTAATATGAATCCATAAGATTTTTTTCTCCAACTGTAATCTTAGAAGCTTGATCGACAACTTTTTGCTCCATTTACGGCATATACTCCAGTAGGTTCAGTGTCTTTTTGCTGTTGCCACATGCTTATCAATATCTAGTTCTCCATTTACAGTAAGTTTTCCACCTTCTTTATAGATTCCTATAGCTTGGTCTTTAACATGGATTTTTCCACCATTCATTTCAACATTTGAAGGAGTTTTAGAATAGATACCTATTGATTTTTCTCCGACTTCTATTGTTCCTGATGTATGTTTTATATTAGAGTTCCTTCAGCAGTATAGATACCAATAGTTGGTTCTTGTGAATTTGCTGAATCAGCTATATTTATATTAGCTTTATTTTCAAAAAGCTTGTCCGCCTCTTAAGAATACTCCTAATGTTTTCTTACCAGATAATGTTAATTCACCAATATTAGTAACTTTTTTAGTGCTATTTGCATTAGAATAAATTCCAACTGATTCTTTTTCCACTTAAAGAAATCTTACTAGTATTTGTGAAATTAGCATCTTTTGCCACTATTCCTCTTGCTCCATCTTTTGTTCCTTCTATTGATACAGCTGTTGAAACAAAGTTAGGGCTTGTATTTTCTAAGTAAATTCCAGTAGAATCTTTTCCTAATTTGATTTTTTGTACACCAGTTAATTGAGAATTTCCACTGATATATGCTCCAGTATATCCATCTGCAACATCTATATCAACTTTGTTTCCTCCACCATCTAGTTTAGCAGTACTATCTTTTTAAATATAACATAGTATTTTGTGTTGCTCCTAGATTTCCTAACTTAGAAATAAAAATTAGATTTTTTTCTAAATATGCTAGTACTCCTTTATTTGAGAAGTTTACTGTTCCATCAGCAGTAATATTTGAGTTTTTTTACCATAGAAAGCTATTCCATCATTTCCAACTCTTACTGCTGAAGTAGTAGTTAAGTTTGTATTTTCAGCATACATTGCAACTGCTGGATAATTCTTTTTCATTAGTAGTACCTTTTATTTTTCTACTATCTTATCTCCTACTGTTATATCTCCTGTATTTACTACAGTATTTCTATCTGCATTAGTTGTTCCCTTTCCTTTACTATATAAACCAACTGCTCCATTTCCTAATGTAATCTTAGTAGCCGTTGTCATATTTAAAAATTTTATAGTTTGCTGGAACACTATAAGCTTTTTGTTTCTTTTAGTAGTTTCCTTATCAACTGCTCCATTTATAGCATAGATACCAACATTTTTTTGTAGCTCCAGATGTAGAAGTTATTTTGTGATCCTTTATCATTTGTAACAGTTTCAGCATTTATCAAATACATTCCTGTTGATTGATCTCCCCAAACTAATTTTTAGAAGCTGCTGTTGTTTTTTTACTTCTAATTTATTAGGATCTGTTCCTGCAGGGCTCCATCATATTTTCTAGTGTCTTTGTCATAGAAACCATAGATGGCTGTTGAATTCTTACCAACATTAATAGTTCCATTATTTTTAGCTCTTGCAGAATTTACATAAATAGCTGTTGATTTATCTGCAATAGTAAAATCAATAGTACCATTGTTTACGGCTTCAAAGTTTCCTTCATCCCAAGTAAGAGGTGCTGGTGCAGTTGGATTCTTAACTCCTTCTGCCATAAGTCCTATATTTTCTTTAGCAATATGATGAGAACCATCATTTTGAGATCTAACTGTTCCTCCAGCTGCTACATAAGTTTCTCCATTTATAACATGTGATAAAAACCATTCTAGGATTTAATTGTTTTTAGACCTGCAGCTATAGGTACTTTTTCCTTCTTCAGAACGAACTTCTTCCGCTTGGTTTCCATTATTTTTAAAAATTCCATCCTGTTGTAATTGCAGTAGAACCTTTCTTTGAATAGATTCCTACACCTTTAATATTATTTCCAATTAATTCAACTGTTGCATATTTAGCATCAATTGTTGTACCTTCAGAGGCAATAACTCCTACTCCTCCTGTTCCTTTTAATTTAATTGTACTTCCAGTAATAGTAACTTTTCCAGCATTTGCTCCTTCTTTTTGCAGTTATGAAAACACCTGTTCCTGCTGTTGTTTCATCTCCTGCTTCTATAGTTCCAATATAGTTAATATGACTGTCTTTATCAGCATAAATTCCTACTCCATCAGCTCCAACTTTAATTGGAGTTGCTATATATATATGCAGTTCCAGTAGGATCTCCTTGTGCCTTAGCATAAATACCTATTGCATATTTTGGTGCTGTCGTATTAACTCCTACACTATTTCCTACTGTAATTCCCTTACCATAGTTTGCAATATCTGTATTTCCATCTAAGAATAATCCTATTATTCCATTTCCAGTTGCTCCATCTAGAGTATAGTTTAATTCAGGTGTATTTCCATCAATTTTAGCTTCATTAGAAGTTTTTCCTTTTAGATATACCCCTACTCCATATCCTTCAACCTTTTCCAATTTTAGTTCCTGCTAATGCACTATAATCTTTAGTTGTTGCATTTTTACCATTTACATAATAAGCAACTCTATTTTGATTTACTTTTCCTAAGTTAATTACAGCACTAGCAGTATCCGCTACTTTACCACCTTCTGATATATATACAGCAGAAGAACCATCACTATCATTTGTATCTTTTAATTTGATAGTTCCTACTTTAGAAACAGTTGACTTAGGAGCATAGATTCCTGCTGAACTTTTACTATTGATATTAATAGTTCCTGCATTATGTAAATCAACATCTGCTAGATTTCCTGTTTTGTTTTCAGCATACATTCCTACTGATTCTTTTGTCCCTATATTAATAGTTCCTGTATTTTTTACACTAGCTTTCTTACCAGTTGTTCCTTGTGCAAACATTCCTATCAATGATGTATAATCTTTTCCAGTTGGATTTTCTAAAGATATTGTTCCAGCATTAAGAGCTGAATATGTATTTCCATTATCTTTAGCAAAAAAATTCCTACTGATTGTGGTGCTAATAATTTAATTACTCCAGTAATAGATGCATTTGTTCCTTTTGCTGTATCATCAGCTACAAATATTCCTACTCCACTTTCACCTTCTATGTTTATAGCTTTCTTGTTTGTAACTTCTCCATCATTTTGAGCTAACATTCCAACTGATTCTTTTGTTTTAACAGTTATAGTTCCATCATTAATTCCTGTTGAATTTTTATTAGCAAGTATACCAATATTTTTCATTATCAGTTGCTGTTGTAGAAGATAATGTAATAGTTCCAGTATTTTCAGCACTTACATTTGTTTTGTCAACATTTTTTTGAGTCATTTGTTACCATCATTCCTACTGATTTTTTTACTATTAACATTTATACTAGCAGTATTCATTAATTTTAAAAGTAGATCCTGCTGTTGTTATTGCTCCATCTAACAATCCTAACATACCTGCTGATTCTTCAGCTCTTGTTGTTATTACTGCATTTGTTCCTTCATTTTTTTCCCTACAATATTTTTTTACTATCTTCAGTTAATTTTACATAAATTCCTGCTGATTTTTCCATTAGCATTTAAGATTTTTCTTATTAGTTGCATTAGCATTTTTCAGTGTACATTACTGCTGATTCTTCAGCTGAAGTAGTTATAGTTCCTGTATTTTTCTATATTTCCTTTTTACCTAACATGCCTGCTGAACTTTTCTTAACAGCTTCTATAATTCCCTTTATTAATTGCTAATGCATTATTAGCATCTGAATAAATTCAACTGATTCTTCCTCAGCTAGTTCAATTTTTCCATCTGTATCATTTAATAATGTTGAGTTATTTTTTTCCAAATAATCCTGTTGAATTTTTTTCCAGCTAAATTTATAGTCTTTTTATTTGTTACAGTTGAAGCATCTCCAGCCATACCGACAATTTTTCTTTAGTTCCTTCAATTTTTTTCCCTTATTTGTTACTGTTGAACTTGTTGCACCATACATTCCTGTTGAATATTCTGTTCCTAATGTTATTTTTTTCCTGCACTTTCATTAGTTCCTTCTGAAGCACTTAAAGCTATTCCTACTAGACCATCTGTATCAGTTGCTGGAGTCACACCTTGAGTTTTTATTACTCCTGTATTACTAACTAGTGAACCAGCATTTCCTATAATACCAGCTGTTTTTATAGCAGTCAGAATTATTCCACCTGTTGTCCCTGTTCCAGTATTTGTTACTTTAGCATTTTTTTAGCTAATATACCAGCTGAACTTTCTTTATTAACATTAATAAAACCGCTGTTTGTTACATCTGAATTATCTCTAGCCTCCTTATTTTTCAGCATAGATTCCTACTGAGTTTGTTTGATCTACATTAATAGTTCCACTATTTGTTGTAATTAATTTCCCTGTTCCACTATCAATTAAACTATAGATAGCAGCTGATTTTTTTCAGGTGGTGGAGTTGGAGCTGGAGTTGCATTAGTTAAAGATATTGTTCCAGCATTGCTAACTGTTATATCATCTTTTCCAGCTATTTTAGCATAAATTCCTACTGAACTTCCTTCTTGTGCTGTTATTGTTGCACCATTACTATTTGTCACATTTCCATTTACAGAAGAAATGCCTGTTGAATTAGCTTTTTCTAAAGTAATAGATCCAGTATTTGTTACTGCTCCACCTGCACTTGAAATTCCTGTGTTAGAAGTTGTTTTCATAGTAATAGTTCCACTATTTGATGCAGTTGAATCTTTGTCAACTGAAATACCAACTAAATCTGCTCCTGTATTTCCTTCTATTCTTCCTGAATTTATAACTTTTTGATTCATTTGTTGCTAAAATTCCTGCTGAACCTGTTCCAGATATTTCTATCCCTTCTGTTCCTGTTCCACTATTTGTTATTTTAGATTTGTTACCTATAATTCCAACTGATTTTATTCCAGTCATTTTTACTAATCCACTACTTAATACTTCTGATTTGCCCACCTGTATTATTTTGCAGAATATTCCTGCTGACTCATCTTGAGCAACTTTAATAGTTCCAGTGTTTTTTTAGTAGTTAACTTTCCACTTTCTATTAAAGAATACATTCCTGCTGATTTTTCCAGTTCCATCAGCTACAATTTCTATTTTTCCCTCATTTTTTTGATGTTTTATCTGTAGCTGCTACTGTTGCCTTTGCATACATTCCTGCTGATTCTTTTTTTATTTACATTTTATTTCAGATGTTGTTGTTGAGTTTGTTAAATCAGAATCTTCACCATACATTCCTGCTGATGAAACCCCACCTAAACTTATTTTCTTAGTGTTTATTAAAGTAGAACCTACAAGCCCTAACATTCCAACTGCTTCTTTATTATCCATTGTAATAGTTCCAATGTTATTTCCTTTTGCAGCTTTTGCATAAATTCCTATACCCTTATCAGTTCTAGTAGATTTTATAGTACCTTCATTTTCTGCTACTGCTCCATTTGCATTTGCAATAAGACCAACATTAGTATCTGTTTCTAATTTTTTCCCACTTGCAATTTTAACAGTTGCACCATCATTTGCTACTAAAACAGATGTTGATGCTGCACCTCCATTTGTTATAGTATAGTCTTGATCTAAAACAGCTTTTTGCACCTGATGTAGCATAAAAATAGGCTTGCTCCTTTATCAAATTGTGTTATTGCAATTTTATCAGTTGTTCCATTATTCAAATATTTACTCAATGGAACATCATTAGCTGTAGCTCCATTTAAAAGTCCAAAAGTTGAATTTTTACCTAATTCTACTGTTAATGTTTTTCCACTTTCAATCTCAAATGTATTATTAAATTTAGATGCATCTGACGAATATAACCCTACTGCTCCTTCACCTATTGTTAATTTTGAGTTATCTCCAAATTTTTACATTAGCATTTCCATCTGAATAAATACCTATTGTTGTTCCTTTATCTGTACCTGTTCCTGTTCCACTGGCAGCTATTTCTATTGGAGCTTTAATATTTAATGTTCCTAATGCATTTTTTTAGCATATACTCCTACAGCATTAGTTCCTACACTAATTTTTTTGCATCTGTTCCACTATGTTCAAAAGTATATTTTCCATCAGCATATACCCCAATATTTCCTTTTCCTTCTGTTTTTATTTTTCCTTTGTTTACAAAAGAAAGATTTGATGCTGTATTTCCAACTAGTGCAACTGCATTAGCAAATTTTCCTGTTGAAGAAATTGTTCCTTCTTTTTCATTAGTGAAAGTTCCTTTTTCTCCATAAAAACCTAAACTAGGAGTTGTTTCTGTATTTCCTGTATTACCAGTTACAGAAATTGTTCCCTTGTTAGAACCTGTTCCACTTTTTAAAACATAACCTATTGCTTCTTTACCAGTTACATTAATTTCAGTATTTTCTTCTAAATTAAGCGCTACTCCATCTAAAACAGCTCCATAACTTTTTGTTCCAGTAACTTCAATTTTAGCAGTTGTTTTGTTATCAGCATCTGCATCTGTATTATTTTTATTGTCTTTTAAAGTGATACTTCCTGTATCTTTTGCAAAAACTCCTGAACTTCCAACTCCACTTACTGTAATCTTACCACTAACTTCTACAGTTTCAGTCCCAACTGTTTTTTTCCACTAGTATTTGTTAATCCACGATCATCTTTTTAGACCATTCAAAACAGGTCTTGTTGGAACTGATGTATAAACTCCAACAGAACTATTTCCAGTTACATTTATAGTACCTCCAGCATAGACACCTTGTATATTATGAAGATGTCCTATACCAATTGAAGAAGTTCCACCTACATTTATAGTACCTGTATTCTTCATATAACTCATATTTTCTTTTTGAGCTCTACTTGCAATTTGACCTCCAGCTAATGTAGTAACATTATAATTTGAATAATTTTTAGAAAGCAACTGCTTTTTCCAGAAGCATCCTTATTTTGAACAGTTAACATTCCAAAACTACCATCATTATTTATATATATCTTCCCACTTGATGCATTGTAGGCTGTCATCATATTCAAACCTCTTCTATTAGAGGTATTTCCATCTGCGTGTGGATTTTCTGGTCTTAATTGAATTCCTGCACTTTTTTTCTGCATTTAAAGTTATCCTTCCTTCATTAATCATTTCAGTTCTAGTGTTATTTGTAGAAGCATCAAAGTTATTAAAACCAAAAGCTACCTGATTTTCTATACCTGCTCCACCATTTCCTATAATTATTCCTGCATTAGTAACTTTTACATTAGCTACAGTATTTATATTATTATATTTACTCTCTGTATTTACTCCATAAGCTACATCATCATACCTAGTATGTGTCCCTTGAACGTCTATTCCCACATTTTTGAGATTTATTTAGATTTATTGTTCCTTCATATCTAAATGGAGCATAAGTAGTATTTTTTTCATCAATACCTTCATCAACCATAAATGCACGGCTATTATTTATATTTACATTTACATTTACATTTACTTCATCAAGGTTTTTTGAATAACCCCAAGTAGATATATAGTTCCCTCTAGGTGGATTCAATGAGGAATTTATTGAATCTACATTTATAGTTGTTCCATTCAGATTCTTATTGTAGTCTCTATTTTGAAAATTAAGATTACCTTCACTGCTCAATCCTGCTTTAGGAAGTATAAAGTCAACTGGGACTACATTTGGTGCTGTTACATTTATAGTTCCAACACTTCCAGGTGTAGTTATACTTAAAGGTGTAATACTAGGTGGTGTTACATTTATAGATATAGTTGGTGCTGTAACAGTACCTGGCGTACTTGGACTTACTGATATACTTGGTGCAGTTGGAGCACTTGGTGCATTGACATTAATTCCAATAGTTGGTGCATTTGGTGCATTTGGTGCAGTTATATTTAATGGGCTAATATTAACTGTTTCTATTTTAGGAAGTTTAATTTCAGGAGCTGGCAAAGGTGTATTTACATTAGGTTTTTACAATAGGTGCTTTTATTCCTTCAACCTTAGGTTCCTTTATATTTAATGGTACAGCTTTTTTTATTAACTTCCTTTGGAGAAATACGAGCAAGTATTTCAACTTCATTAGTAGGTTCTTTTTATTTTTTTAATAAATCTACTAATCCCCAACTTCTACTTCCATTTGTTGATGAATTTATTGCTGTATTTTTCAATCTTCACCCCACCACTTGATGTACTACTTACATTTTTTTCCAAGTAGCTAATGAATCATTTCCTGGAGTTAATGGAGTTCCTCCTACTTTTTTGACTTTCAAGAGCATCCATAGCATTTCTTTCTTTCCAATCTCCTCTTAAATATTCGGCAGTATAAATGTATTTTTTTAGACTTATCTCCTCTACCTTTGTATTCTCCTTTTTGCTTTTTCATGGAAATAGTTTGCTCCAAATTGCCATGATGCCCAAGGTGATTTTACTACTTGATCCCTTGTTCCATCAGTTTTATTAATTCTAATTTTTGAATCTTTTTATTTCTTTTTTTGTTATCATTCTTCAATTCATTTAGCTTTTTGAACGCCTCCAACAGAAGTTTTTAACTCTTCTCTTGTTGCTACTTGAGTAGTTAAATTTTCTGTATTAACTTCTTCAGAAAATGCACTTACCCTAACATTAAAAAGAATTGCTAAACCTATGGAATATTTTACTGACTTATATCTTTTAGCTATCGAACGCAAATCTTTTTTTCAATTTTATGTAGATTGTTTCCCATTTTTTTATTTCCCCTTTTTACATTTAATGTTAAGATTTATCTATTTTTTTCAATCTATACCATTCAAAAATATATTTCTTTCAATATTATATGATATTATTTTTAATAATTTCAATAAAAAAATATTAATATTACATGTGTAATATAAAAAGGACTGACCTCAGTCAATCCTTTTTCATTCTTATCTTCTGTTAGTTCTCATCCAAGGTGGAATATCAATTTCATCATCGGGAACATCTTTTTTTCTTTCAACTTCTCTAATTGGTTCACTAGGTTTAACTGTTTCCATTCTAATAAATGTTTCATTATTAGTTTCTATTTCATCTTTGAAATTATTTGCCATGATAGTAATTTCAATTTTATCTGAGAATTCAGGTACCATAGTAATTCCAAATAATACATCTTCTACTTTCTTTCCAGTAGCTTGTCTTATTACTTCAGTAACTGTTTGTGATTCGTTTAATCCAACGTCTTCAGAAGTTCTTAAGTTGATAAGTATCTTATCTGCTCTTTGTATAGATTTTTCTAATAATGGAGATTCTAATGCTTTTTCAGCAGCTTTTTATAGCTCTATTTTCTCCTTCTCCTTCTCCATATCCTAAAACAGCAACTCCTGAATTTTTTTAATACTGATTTAATATCAGCGAAGTCAAGGTTTATAAATCCTTGTCCTAAAACTAGATCCACAACCGCTTTTATACCTATTCTTAAGATATTATTTGCTTCTTTAAAAAGCATTAAGCATAGTTATATTTTTTTATCTGGTAAATCGAAAAGTTTATCATTCGGTATAATAACTAAACTATCTACATTTTGTCTTAAAAAGTTCTATTCCACTTTCTGAATTTCTTTTTTTCTTTTTTTCACCTTCAAAATTGAAAGGTCTTGTTACAACTGCAACTGTAAGAACATCTAATTCTTTTTGCTGCTTTTGCAATAACTGGAGCTGCTCCTGTACCAGTACCTCCACCCATTCCAGCAGTAATGAATAACATATCTGTTCCTTTTAAAAGTTCTTGAATTTTTTTCTATATCTTCTTCTGCTGCAAGTCTTCCTATTTCAGGTTCAGCACCTGCTCCTTGTCCTTTTTGTTAATTTTTTTCACCAATTTGTAATTTTCTATGAGCTAATGATTTTTCTAAATCTTGCTTATCTGTATTAGCTGCTATATACTCCACTCCTGTTACTCCTGAATAAAGCATGTCATTGATGGCATTCCTCCTCCACCTCCAACACCTATTACCTTTATTTTAACAAGATCTTTTTATTTCTTCTGACATAAATATCCTCCTTATTTTCAGCTAGAAAAAGTTCCCTTAGCCATCTTATGATACCCTTTTTCTTTCTTTTTTTCTTTTCTTTTAGATCTGCTACCATCTATTGTTTCTAAAAAAATCATCTATTTCTTCTTTTTACACTATCTTCTTTTTTTATCTTTTATTATATCTCTTCTTGGAATTGGTATATTTGCTACTTTTTATACTTTCTATACTATCCTTGTATTCTCTTTCCATATCTTCTAAGAATATACCCTATAACAGTTGCATCACTATAAAAAGTTATTTTTTTATACCCTTTAAAGGTATAGGTAACATCTTTCTTACAAAAATAACCTGATTTGCTTGAAATTTGTTCTACTACCCTTCTATATCTACAGTTCCTCCTGTTAGAACTATGCCTCTAGCCAAGACTCCATTGAAACCAGATTCATCTATTGTTTCAGTTATAAATTGTACAATATCATTTTGTTCTAGCAGCTATAATATCCTTTATTTGTTGTAAAGGTATTTTTCTTGAACCACACTTTTTATTGTTTCATTTGGGCCGACAGTTTTTATTTTTTTAATCTTAATATTACTTCTTCGGCCTCTTCTCTAGTTATTTTTTTAATATTAATGATAAATCAGAAATATAGTGTAATTCTCCTAGTGATTTTGTTTTAGCATAGAGAACTTTACTATTTTTTTCAGGATTATAACGCTTGTTGAGCCATAGCCAATATCTACATGAGCTACTCCCATTTTTCTTGTTTCATCATCTAAAGTTCCTTTAGCTGAAACATACGAATTTAAATATATCTTATCAATATCTACTCCAAGACCATACAGGACATCTCTAAATTGCCTTACATAATCTTCTGATACATACACAAAGTGTATATCTGCCTGTATTTCTTTCCCTTCCATACCTATAGGTTGTTTTTATTATTCTTGGTCCATCAACCTTTTTTTATTATATACTTCTTTATAGAGTATCCTAAACTTATCTTCATTTTTCTCCAAAGATTTGTCTTTTAGCTTTTTCTCAACAATTTATCCATATCAGCTTCATCAATTATCTTTTTCTTTATCAAAAGAAACTCTGACATTCACTGTTGAGGGATCCTACCCTCGGACCACCTAAAGCTAATGAAAGTTTTGTTATTGGAGATTCAATACTTTCTATTTTACTTATTGCTGTTCTAATTCCTTCACTCAAAGCACGTACATCATAAATATCTGATTTTCTCAATCCATTATGCTTTATCTTAACATAGTCAGTAACAGCTATTTTGGTAAAAATCTGAACTCATTTCTCCGATAAGTAACTTTATAGTGTCATTACCGATGTCCAAAGCCACTTTTCTTATTACATCATCTCTCATTTATTATCACCTAAATATTTTATTATATAGTCATTAAATCTTAAATCTATGTAGTCTATTTTTCCTTTCCTTTGACATATTAAAAATAAAGTTGTTGTGCTATCAAATATCTTTTTGTTCTGCTTTTTCTTTATTAATTTCGTCATTCTCTTCTATTCTATTAGTTTTTTATTTTTTTACTCCATCAGTCAATATTATAACAAATTCTTTATCATTTATCTTGTATATTTGAGAAATATTTTTAAATATTGCCAAATCTGATATTTCATTTAAAAAAATTCTGTTATTTCCTTGATTTCATCTTCACTATTTGCAACAATGAAAGGCACTTCTTCTACATCTTTTTTTCATTTAAGTAAGCAAAAATTGCCCCAACTTTATCTACTAAATAAATATTTTTTTCCTATAACTGCATAGTAAGATAAGTCCTTCTCTTTGACATCAATACTAATCTCCCCTAAGGATTTTTCGTAATTGTTACATCTTCAACCCTTACATCTTTTTTTGTAAAAATTCTTTTATTGCATTGCTATCTATATAAATAATATTCTTATTATATAATTTTTCACTCAGTTTTTGTCAATTCAGGTTGTAACATCTTTTGCACTCTCTTGAATATTCACTTTATTTATATTAAAGTAATCTAATCTAAAAGAAATTTTTGAGGTAACATATATACTAAATACATTATTATATTCAATATCAATAATCTTATTACTTTCATTAAGTTTCCCCAATTATTTCAAAAAAATGTTTCAACTGTCAATCTAACAACATCATCAAAAGTATATCCTTGAAGAGTTGCTAAATCAGGAATTAAACTTGTTTTTGTCATTCCTGGTGAAGAGTTTACTTCTAAGAAGTAAAGTTTTCCTTCACTTAGTATAAAATCACTTCTTGAAATTCCTTTCATTTTAAATTCTTTATGAATTCTTTTCTACTATTTTCATTGCTTCCTTATATGATTTATCTTCTATTTTTTTGCTGGGAATTCATGAATTGAACCACCTTTTTGCATATTTTGAATCATAGTCATATAGAACATCTGCTTTGAGGAATTATTTTTTTAATACTCCTAAAAGCCTTTCCATTTAAAAACTCCAACTGTCAATTCTTCTCCAACAATATAGTCTTCAATTATAGGTTTTCTAAGTTTTTTTAAGAGCTTCCCCTGCCTCTTCTTTATTATTACATAAAAAAATAGTCCTTTACTTGAACCTTCATCAACAGGCTTTTATTATTACTGGAAATCTTTCTATAGAATCTAAATTTCTATATGATTTTTGGCACTCTTATTCCAATATTTTCTGTAATTTGCTTAGTCTTATTTTTTTATCCATAGTCAAAGCACTTGCAAGTACCCCTGAACCTGTATATTTTTCCTAAAAATATCTAATACTGCTTTGTATCTTACCATTTTCTCCGTTCCCACCATGTAGAACTAAGTACGCTAAGTCATAGTCATTTTTCAAGAAAAGCTGTTACTTGATTATTCTCATCTAGTACAACTCCATATGCATCATAACCTTGTCTTTGTAAACTTTCTAAAACTGCTTCTCCACTTCTTAGAGATATTTCTTTTTCTGATGAAGTTCCCCCATAAAAACTACTATTTTCATTTTTTTCTTTTCGCCTCTTATTTAACAATTATTATTTCTTCTTCTAATTTTACCCCAAATTTTTTTCAAATACTGATTTTTTTAACCAAAGTTAAAATATTTGTAATATCTTCAAATGTAGCTCCACCTAAATTTAATACAAAGTTAGGATGTTTTTTTCTGCTATTTGAGCATTACCTATTATAGTTCCCTTTAGACCACATTCTGAAATTAATCTCGCTGCGAAGTCACCTTCAGGGTTTTTAAATGTACTTCCTAAACTTGGTTTATCTAAAGGATGTTTACTTTCTCTTAATTCTTTTATTTCTTTTACTCTAGCTTCATCAAAGCCATCATCAAATTTAAAAGTTGCACTTAAAAACTAACCAGTTTTTTTATCTTGAATTTCTGTTTTTCTATATGCTACTTTTAAATCTTCTTTTTTTATTTCTCTTATTTGATGATTTTCATCAAATACTTCTATTGATGCTATTTTATCAAATATTTCTGTTCCAAAAGCTCCACCATTCATATATACAAGTCCTCCAATAGAACCTGGTATACCAAATAGGCTTTCAATTCCAGAATAATTTTTATCTCTCATAAAATCTGTTAAGTCTTTTAGGTTTGCACCTGTTTCAACTCTAACTAGATTAGATCCTAAATCTTCTATCTTATTTAATTTTTGTACAAACAAAAAGTCTTATCCATAAAGTTATCAGTGAATAAAACATTTGTTCCATTTCCTAAAAATAAAAAAATATTAGTATTTTCTTCATTCTTATATACATCTATTATTTCTTCTTTTGATTCAAGTATGATCAGTCTTTTAGCCTTTCCTCCGACTCTCATATTTGAATAATTTTTTTCATTTCTTGATTATCAAAAATTTTTCATCAGACATTCCTTCCAATTCCTCAGCAATTTCATGAGCTAAAGTTGATATATCTCCGGCTCCCATAAAAAAATATATGTAGAGTCTTTTTTTACTCTAGTTACATATCTTTTTACATCTTTCCATTCATTCATAAGTTCCACATTACTATGATTTATATGTTCTTTTTAAAAGTTTCACTTGAAACATTAAACTCATTCTTTTCTCCAGCTGCATATATAGGTAAAAGTATTACCTTATCCACATCTGCAAAAAGCATCTTTAAATTCATCTAATAAGAAGTGTACTCTACTGTATCTATGAGGTTGAAATATCGCAACCAATCTTGAACTATCCACACTTTTTATAGCTTTTTAAAGTTGCCTTTTATTTCAGTTGGATGGTGAGCATAGTCATCAACTATTCTAACTCTCTTAGTTTTACTACCATAACCATTTTCTAATTCTTGATCATATAGTACATCATATCTTCTTTTTGAACCTTTAAATTGATTTAAAAGCTTCTTGAATTTCATCTTTATTAAGTCCAAATTTTAATGCTAAATAGATTACAGGTAAAGAGTTTTTGTATATTGTGTTCGCCAGGAATGTTTAGAGAAAAATTCTCCTTTTTAACTCTTTATTTACATAGACTTCAAAAAAATAGTTTTTTTCTGTCTACTATTCTGATATTTTTTTAGCATATATATCTGCATTTTCATCTTTTATCGAATATGTTGTTACAGATTTTCCTTCAGGTAATTTTTGAAATTGCATCCATCAAATTTTTTTAGAGTCCATACATATTATAGATTCCTTTTTGTGTATGTAAGATGAATTCTATAAAAGATTTTTTTAATATTATCTAAATTTCCATGTACATCTAAACGATCAGCATCTATATTAGTAATTACTGAGTATTCAGGATTCATAAATAAAAACGAGTTATCACTTTCATCTGCCTCAGCTATAAAAATATTCACTTTTTTTCCAGGTCTAGCATTAGATTTTTATTTCTGGTAAAAATTCCTCCTACAACTATTGTGGGATCTTTTTTTAGCATAACTGCTGAAAGCATAGAAGAAGTTGTAGTCTTTCCATGAGTTCCTGCTATAGCTATACCAGTTTCTCTATTTAAAAAGTTTAGCTAGCAATTCTCCTCTTTTTAAAAATTTTTATACCATTTTTCTTTAGCATAAGCATATTCAGGGTTAGTTTCTTTTTATAGCCGTTGAAGCTATAACATAGTCAGCTCCTTTTACATTTTTCTTCATCATGCTCATTGTAAACAGTTATTCCCATTGATAGAAGTTCTTCTGTTACATAGTTAGAACAGATATCTGCTCCTTTTTACGTCATAACCTTTACATTTCATTATTTTTGGCAAGGCCACTCATACCTATACCATTTATTCCAATAAAATAAATTTTTTTCCATTGCCTTAATTCCTCCAAATATCGAGATATGCTATAAGTTCTTCTGCTGCATTAGGCTTTCTCAATGGTTTTTAACCTAATTCTCATCTTTTTCAATTTTTTTCATCATTTCTTATAACTTCAAGAGCTTTTTTTATTGCTTCATCTAGCTCATCTTTTGTATAGACATAAGCTGCATTGTAGTCCTTAAGAACTTTTTGCATTTTCATATTGCCCAACCTTTATTGAACCATAAGGAATTATGATTGAAGGTTTTTCAAGTTCTATAAGTTCAGATATTGTCAATGCTCCTGCTCTACATACAACCAAATCAGCTGCAGCCATAATATTTAACATATCATTAAAAATAAGGTTCTATTCTATCATTCTCTTTCTTTGTTTTCAAAACCTTTTTTTAATTCAGTAAAATTATTTCCTGTAGCCCAATAAATTCTAAGATTTTTTTCAGCACAGATTTTTTTCCCCAATACTTCATAATAGTATTATTGATATCTTGTGCTCCCAAACTTCCACCTGTAATCAATAAAAAACTTTTTCATTAGCTCCTACACCTAATTTTTTTGTCTTTCACTAGCATATCTTAAATCTTCTATGCCTCTTCTTAGTGGATTTCCTGTTACTTTAAATCTATCTTGAGATTTAATAGGAATATCATCATAAGTTTTATCAAAAGGCAAGAAAAAGTCATCTTTGCCATTTTATAAAAATAATTTATTTGCTGAACCTATATTTTACATTTTTGTTCTTGCAAATATATTTTTTTTCTAAGTAAAATTGCAGCAATAATTGTAGGTACTGATATGTAATTTCCAAAACCTATAACAGCATCTGGTTTCTCTTCTTTTATAATCTTATATGCTCCTCTTATAGCTTTTAAATATTTTCTTATATTCTTAAAAACCTTTAGGAACTGATATATCAAGACCTATAAATCTATGCCCACTTTCTGGAACTATTTCATGTTCCATACGCTCTGTGCTTCCAACAAATACTGCTTCCACACCTTTTTAATTTTTAATCTGTCTGCAACAGCTAGAGCAGGATATATATGTCCTCCTGTTCCACCTGTTGTAAGAATTACTTTTCTCATTTTGTACACCTACCCAAAAAAATTTTTTTAAGACTAACTCTTTAAAAACTTTCCCTCTATGTTCAAAAAGAATTAAATTGATCGTAACTTGATGTTGCTGGAGAAAGTAGTATCACTTCATCAGAATCTTTTGTAAATCTCTTTTTCATATCTAAAAGAGAATTTTCTACAGTTTCTAATTTATGAATTTTTGCTAGCCTCATAGCCTACTTTCTTCAATTCAGTTTCAATCTTATCTGCTATTACCCCTATTAAATATACTTCTTTTATATTTTCTTTAATCATCTCTGCCAATGGTGCTAAATCTACTCCCTTATCATAACCACCACAGATTAAGATACTATCTTTATTTGCTTGAATAGCAAATTTTGTAGAATCTACATTTGTTGCCTTTTGAGTCATTTATGAATTTTTACATCTCCATAGTTAAAGAACAATTCTGTTCTATGTTCTAAAGGAGTTGCTACCATTAAAAAAACTCTTTTAATTTTTTTCTCTATCTATATTTAAAAATTTCAGCAGTGGCAACCATAAATAAAAGTATTTTCTAAATTATGTATACCCTTTAGACTCAATTTATCTGCTTTCAATTATAAAAATCTTTTCCTACATAAATTTTATTGTCTTCAACATAGACATTTGCTTCTTTAGATTTTTGATACAGAAATTCTTTTTAGCCTTTATCTGTTTAGCTCTTTTTTTCGATTTCTACATCATCAATATTTTTCTATAAAAATATTGATTTTCATCTTGATTTTTTTGCTATATTAAATTTTTGTATCATAGTATTCATCAAAAACTATTATATCTTTCTATATGGTCTGGTCCCATGTTGATTATCATAGAGATATATGGTCTAAAAATTTTCAACATTTTCTAATTGGAATGAACTAAGCTCTAAAAGAAACAAAGTCTAAATCTTTTTTTCATGTAATAGAGCTTCAGACAGTGATCTTCCAATATTTCCAGCATAGCAAGCTTTATATCCTGCATGATTTAATAGATCTGATATTTTCGCTGTAGTTGTACTTTTTCCATTAGTACCAGTAATTGCAATAATTTTTGTTTTTAAATTCTTTTCTACCATATAGTTGTATGCAACTTCTATTTCATCTAAGACTTTAATTCCTCTTTTTTTGAACTTCTTTAACAAAAATCATTGTATGGTATTCCAGGACTTTTAATAAAAAACTCTATGTTATCTAAATGTTGCATAGCTTCTTCAGATGTCATAGCTTTTTTTATCATCAACTAAAAATAACTTCATAACCTTCTGTTTCTAACAGTGCTTTTTGCTCCTGTTCCGCTTATCCCCATTCCATAAATCATTACTTTTTTTCATTATAGTATCCCTCTCATCTTAATTGTTCCTAATGCTATTATTCCAAATATAAGTGTTGCTATCCAAAAATCTTAAAGTAACTTTTTGACTCTGGTATATTCATCAACTCAAAATGGTGGTGAATAGGTGCCATTTTAAATATTCTTTTTCCTCTTAATTTAAATGAACCAACTTGAAGTATTACTGATAGTGCTTCAAGTACAAATATAAATCCTAAGATTGGCAATAACAATTCTTGTTTTAAGATAATTCCTATAACTCCTAAAAATTCCTCCAAGAGTTAGAGAACCTGTATCTCCCATAAATATTTGTGCTGGATAACAGTTATACCAAAGGAACCCTAGTCCTGCACCTGTTACTGCTGCCAAGAATACAGATAGTTCTCCTGAACCAACAGTATAGAATAAATGCAAGTGAGAACTCAATTCTGTATGTCCTGTAAAGTATGCCACTACCCCTAAGATAGTTGAACATATTATCATAGGCATTATAGCCAGTCCATCAAGTCCGTCAGTTATATTAACTGCATTTGATGTTCCCATAAGTATAAGTTGAATTAAAAATAAACATTCCTATTGCTCCAATATAATATGGATGAGCACTTATAGGATTTATTACTGAAAAATCTATCATAGGTCTACCTGTGAAACCAATATAGTATAGGTACGCCCATACCATTAGTCCTATAGTACCTTGAAACAATAATTTTTTTCTTTCCTGCTAAACCTTTTTTTGCTGACAGTAAACTTTCTATAATCATCAATAAAAACCTATTGCTGCAAAACATAAGCATAGAAACTAAAACAAGTAGAATCAACTTATTTGCTAAGTCATTTATCAATAAACTTGTTAAAAAGTACTGAGGCTATAATCAAAACTCCACCCATAGTTGGAGTACCTTTTTTTGAAAAAAATGTGAACTAGGTCCATCATCTCTTATTTCTTCACCGAATTTTTAACTTTTTAAATATTTTATAAATGGTTTCCTGCAAATAAAACTATACAAAAAAAGATATTACAAAAAGCTAAAAAAAGTTCTTAGATAAATTGATCTCAAAAAAATTCAAGTTTTGCAAAAATACTCTGCTAAAAAAATACAACATGGCTGTCCCCTCACTCTTTCACTATTATATCCTCTAAGGCTGTTCCTCTTGAGGGCTTTCAATAAAATTACTTTTTTTCCATTCTGATATTTTTTTAAACTTTCCACTATTCCTTCTTTCGTTGGATAGTACCAAAAATCTATATTCTTCCGACTTATTTTTTTCATAAATATATCATAGGCTTTTTCATTCTTTCACCATATAGATATATCAATTTTTATCTTTTTTTATCAAGTAGGTAGTTTAGAACTTCCACATGATATTTCACTTCATCTTCTCCCAATTCTAGCATATCTCCTAGAATGGCTATCTTGTATTTGTCGTCATAGATTTCATTTAAAGTGTCTATTGCTGCCTTCATAGAAGTAGGACTTGCATTGTAAGCATCGTTGATATAAATATCTTCTCCCACTCTTATTTCTTGAAATCTCATACTGCTTATTTTTTTATGTCTTTTTAAACCTTCTTTTATTTCTTCCTCACTAAGTCCAATTTTTCTTTTGCTAATTCTATTGCAATAGCTGTGTTAGAAATATTGTGTTTACCTAGTAAAGACATTTCATATTCTTTTTCCATCTAAAAGTAAATTTACTTCCTTTATCAGAAAATTCATAGCTTTCTATTCTAAAAATTATTATCTTCATTGAAACCTATTTTATTCACATCCAGCTTTGCTAAATATACATCATCACCACAGACAAAAAGTATTTTTCTTTGTTTACGAACTCTAAAAAGCTCTGTTTTTAGCTTTAAAAAAACATTATCTCTTGTCTTTAAAAAAACTCTATATGTGAATCTCAATATTTGTTATTATTGCATAGTCAGGGTTTGAAATTTCTCCTAACCTTCTGATTTCTCCAAGAGAACTCATTCCCATTTCTAAGACTACAAACTTTTCTTCATCTGTAACATTTAAAAAGTGTATAAGGTAAACCTATGTGATTATTGTAGTTTCCTTCAGTTTTTTTAAAGTCTTAGCTTTTTTTAGAAAGTAGAGAATAAACTATATCTTTTGTACTAGTTTTTTTCCATTACTTCCTGTTATTCCTATAACTTGTATATCTAATTTATTTCTGTATTTTGTTGCTAAATCTTGCATAGTAGCAATAGTATCAGAAACTTTTACTATTCTTTCATCTGCTATATCTGTATTGTCAGCAATAACAAGGCTAGCTCCCTTATCTAAAAACATCTTTAACATAAGAGTTTCCATTGTTTATTGCAAAAAAATAATGAACCTTCTGTAACTTTTCTACTATCCATTACAACATTTTTTTATTTGAACTTTCTTTGAAAAATTCTTCAAATATTAATTCATTTAACTTTTTCTCTTTTTAATACTTCTGAGAAGTCTTTTTAAGTTTTCACAAACCAAAGTTTCATTTTCTATCTATCTTTTCCATATCTTTCAAGCCATAACCAGTCTTTACAAGAACAGTTTTTTTAATTTAGACTTTAAACCTGCTCCTATATCTGAGGCCTTATCTCCTATCATATATGATTTTTTTCTCTGTCGATATTATATTTTTTTCAATTGCATCTTCTAGCATTTTGTTGTTAGGGTTTTCTACAATCACAAACTTTTTTTATACTCAGCTAGTCCATCAGGGTGATGAGGGGCAATAATAGAATTCTGTTATTTCAACAGCTTCTTCTTTTAACTTTTTCATTCATATTGTTGTTAAAAAGCCTTTAAATCTTCCTCTGTAAAAATATCCTCTAGCAATACCTGATTGATTACTTACAACAATTAAAAATATATCCTAAATTTTTTTAAAAAGTTTTTTTAAAAGCTTCTACTGAACCTTCTTCAAAAAAACTAAATCTTCACATTTGTAAATGTAGTCTTTTTCTACATTTATCGTTCCATCTCTATCTAAAAAATTGCTTTTATTCATTTTTTTATCTCCATAGATTTTTAAATTGACATTATATTATATCATAAAGATGGAAATAAGTATCTATATTTTTTTTATTTTTTTATATATTTTATAAATAAATTTATTCTCTTATTTTCTTTTTAATACAAATAAAAAAAGGTACTGTCGCATATTATAATCTTAATTCAAAAAGTAAAAAAACAAGAAATTTACTCAGTAATGAGCTATTTTTTTACTTTTTTTATTATTTTTGCAACAGCACCTTGAATATTAAATTTTTACTTTACTAAAGTTAACATCATTTTAAAAATTTTGAGTTTCTGCTTCAACAGCATGAGGAACATTAGCAGGTAAAACTGCACTTTCTCCTTTTTTTACAACAAAAGGCTTTACCATCAACTATATATTTTCCTTCTCCATCTAAAAACAGTTACCAATGCATCACCTGGTGCTTTATGAGGATCTAATGATTCTCCCTTCCAAAATGACATAACAGTTATAACTAAATTAGCTTTTTGCTACTAAATTTTTTTACTAACAATTTGTCCTTCTTTTGTAGTCAACACAATCAGCAAGACTAAATGCACTTGCACTTTCTAACATTTTTAAAGTTTGATTTTCCATTGTTTCATCTCCTATCTTTTCTCCAATTTCAATAAGTTTTAAAGTATCTAAAGATTTTTACAGAATAATTATTATTAGCTAAAACTTCTAAAAAAAGTCTCCACTCTTAATAGATTTTTTTATTATTTTCTATAGATATTTCTCCATTTCCATTGAAACAATAATAATATCTATTTCCTAACATAGCTTCAGCAGTTATTTCTTCATTTTTAGCCAGCGAAAAATAAAGATACGTAACTATTGGTTTCATTTAAAAATTCTCATACTTACAACTTCAGCTTCTTTTTGAATTTATAAGCTCATTGAAATTAATAGCTTTTTGCCACTTCTATTTTTTTACCATAATGCACCTCCATTTTATTTATTTTTTTATGTTATTTTCTATTATTTCTATGGCTTCTTTAGCCCAACTAACATCTTTAGTCTTAAAAAAAGTATCTTATTATCTTCAAAAAGAAAAATTCTATATATTTATTAGAATTATCATATAATTGAATTTTATCAAATTTTAAAATAATTTCTTTTTAAATTTTTTTAGAGATTCATAATATCTTTTTTTCAACTACATCATTTTCTATGTAATGTCCACCTTTTTTTCTACTCTATTTTTTTATTCTTTCTTTTTGCTATTTCAGTACTACTAACACCAACATAAAAATAATTGTAATTCATAACCAAGTTCTTTTTGCTCTATCAATAGTTTTCAAAAATACTTTTTCCAGTTAAAGTAGTCTCTTCATTAAATGATTTACCATATAGAAAAACATTCATTTCTTAAATTTATTGCCATCTTAGCAGCTTTCAGTTGGTCAGAATTATTTCTCCAATCACCAATTTCTCTAACAATTTCGTCAGTATTAATTCTAATAGTATTTTTTTTATATTTTTGATTTATCATTGCTAAATTATATAAAGTTGACTTCCCTGCACCATTAACACCTGCAAAAAGATAAAAAGATTTTTTTCATTAAAATACTCCTTTTTCTTACAACCTCTTCTTGTTGATATTGTAAAATTAAATTAAGTAAGTCAATATAAAAATTTTTTTCACTGTCATTTTTTTGAATTTTTTTATAAGATTTTTTTAATAGTTTCATAATCTAAATTAGTAAGACATTCTTTTTAAATTTTTCAATTTTTTTATTTCCATTTTTACCTCCTATAAAAATTTTTTTATTTTATTTCTATATTTTATTATACTATAGCTTTCTATGAAAAGCAAAAAAACACCATTAACTGCAACTAATGGTGTTTTAATTTTTTTATAACTCTTTTACTTTTTTTCTATAACTCTATCTGCAATTTTTAGAGAATGTTTCTTCTGGATAAGCACTTTCTCCCTTTTGTCATTCTTGCAATTTGTTTTGTCATAGGAAGTTCTCCTAAAAGTTCAACATCATTTTCTTTTTAAGAAAGTTTGGATATCATTTTCATCTGTTAAATATATTTTTATTATCACAACAATCACAAGTTATATAACTCATATTTTCAATTAAACCTATTACATTGGCATTCATTTTTCTTGCCATCTTTATAGCTTTTGTAACTATCATAGAAACCATATCTTGCGGTATAGATACCATAATTAGTCCTTTGATATTAAAGCTTTTCATAACAGTTAAAGGTACATCTCCTGTTCCTGGAGGCATGTCTATTAAAAGATAATCTAAATCGCTCCAAACAACTTCATTCCAGAATTGCATAACTGCACCTGCAATAACTGGTCCACGCCATACAACAGGTTCATTTTCATCTATCATAAGATTTATTGAAACTACTTCTATTCCATCTTCTGTTACAACAGGATACATATTTTTTTTCCATCAGTCGCCATTTTTTTGTTCACTGACATTCATAAGTCTTGGTATACTAGGTCCTGTTATATCAGCATCCATAACTCCAACTGAATATCCTTTTTTTCTTAATTCCTTAGCAAGAAGTGTAGTAACTGTAGACTTTCCTACTCCTCCTTTACCACTCATAACAGCTATAACATTTTTTTATATTTTTTTATCATCTTTCACCTTAGGTGCTTCTTTTTGTATCATCTCAGTCTCCTTAAATTACTAATTTCTTTTATAATAGTTTACTCTTTTTAGTAGACATTTGTCAATCTTATGTACTTTTAAATATTTTGACTAAAAAAAGTTCTTGCTTTTTTTAAAAATAACAAAGCCTTATAATAGATAAAAAAATTTTTTTAGGAGATTATATGAAGAATTTAAAAAAAGAAATTATATATAGCTTTTTGGTTTTTTTAGCAGTGACTTTAGCAATACTTGGAGTATTCATTCCTGGTTTACCAACTGTTCCTTTTTTTACTTGTGGCTTTATTTTTGTTTTTGAGAGATCGTCTAAAAAAATATCATGATATGATAATGAATAATAAATATTTTGGTCCTGTATTACAAGATTATTATTCAGGAAAAAGGTTTAACTTCTTCAGTTAAAAATAAAAAGCTATATCATTTTTTTATCTTGTGGAATGATTTTTTTCTATTTACAAAATTCAAAAATATACATGCAAGAATAGCATTGGCTGTTGTTTGGCTTGGAGTGGCTATTCATATTATTCTTTTAAAAAAACAAAAAAAGACCAAAAAAATAAAAAAAGTAACAAATAAATAAGCACTCTTTCAAAAAATACTTTTCACACATTTAGCTTTAATTAAGTATGTAGACAATATTAGAAATATGTTGTAAAAATATAAGCAGTAGTAATAGAGGGGACTATTGCATTTTTTTATTTGCAAATAGTCCTTTTTGTTTTTATAAAAAAATTTGGAGGTAGGGTATGAAGAAAAATTCTATTATTTTTTTATTTTTTTAGCATTAGGAGTATTTTTCTTTTTGCAGCACCAAGTTATGTGGATTTAAATAAGATACAAAGGGACGGTTATCAAATAGATGTTAATGATAATGAAAGTCTTGCTTTTTTTCACAAGAAGGCTCTGAAATGAATCTCGTTGTAACTATTTATTTTACAAATGATGGAAATCCTCAAACTTTAAGAATTGCATTCAAAAACAATGTTTGCACCAGCATTTGGATTGGAGTATACAGATGAATTCCAAACTAATAGAGCTTATATTCAAAAAAAGTTTTGGAGAAAAATCGTAATGGCATAATTTATGGATATAATATTGTACCAAAGAGACAAAAGAGAAAAAGGTTGCTTCTTAAATGTTTTTCTAATAACACCACAAGAATTACAAAAATAAAAATTTTTAGAAGAGGTTGCAAATACTGCATTAAACGAAATAGAAAGTTATATAAAGTAAAGGAAGGAGATCTTTTTGAAAAATAATTATAAAATTAGGATTATTTATTTTATTATTATCAATACTAACAGCTTAGCAGTGATATAAAGGAAATGGTAAAAAGAGATTTAGAAATAGAAAGAAGACGTGCAGTAGCAGATAGTAGAAATAATCCTTATTAATAGTTGTTATTCCCTAATTCTGGACCAGAAATAACAACTATAAGTACTCCAACACCATTTACAAGAGCACAAAGAAGGGTATATATTGAAGGAGCAACAGTTGGTTTAGAAAAAAAGCTATAAAATCTAAGTTACTTCACTATAAAAATCTAAGTTACTTCAAAGGAATTGGAAAACTTCAAGTAGAGCTACTGGTAATGAAACTTTCGCTATTGTCTTTGATCAAGTGAACCACTCACACTTATAGAAGTGGGAGCTTCTTGGGAAGTATGTGCTTTTTGTTAGCCACATATATTTACTAGCTCTTCGGGTAGTCCCTACCCTGATATATTTTTTTCTAACTTACTTTTTCTTCTCTTAATATTTCTAAACCTTTTCTTAATATATTTATACTTGCATTGTAATCTCTATCTATTTCTAGTCCACAACATTCACAATGATATATTCTTTCTGATAATGTTAGAGTTTCTTTTTATATTACCACAACTAGAACAAGTCTTACTACTTGGATAAAATGTAGGTATTTTTTTATAATCTTTCTTCCATACCAATTTGCTTTATATTCTAGTTGTCTTACAAATTCACTCCAACTTACATCTGATATACTTTTTTTGCTAATTTGTGATTTTTTTAACATTCCCTTTATATTTAAGTCTTCTATACAGATTATATCGTGGTTATTGATAATTTTTGTACTCAACTTATTTACAAAGTCTTTTCTTTTTATTTCTAATTTTATTATGTATTTTTTTGCTACTTTTTTTTCTTTTTGTTTTTTTGATAGTTCTTACTATCCGATAGTTTTTATTGCTATCTTTAGCAAGTTTACATCTCTTTGATAGTTTTTTTTTGTTCTCTTTTTAATTTTTTTCATATTCTTTTGATAGCTTTTAAATTCTCTACTTTTTGTACAATCACTCATTATTGCAAATTTTTTTATTCCTAAATCTATTCCAATATTTTTTTATTAGTTTTTTTGTAATTCTTCTATTTCTTCTTCACATAATATTGAAACAAAAATAATGATTAAGACTATTTTTTTACTTATTGTTACTGATTTAATTATACCTTCTATTTTTTTCTATGTAATCTAATTTTTAACTAGTGATTTTTAATTTAGGAAGTTTTATGTAGCTATCTTTAATATATATTGTGTTTTTGATTATTTGTAGTATAGCTTTGGACTGGGTTAGATTTACACTTATATTTTTGGAAAACCAAAATCTTTATTTTTTTAAGAAAAATTCTTAAAAAGCCTTTTCTAAATTTAATTGTGCATTAGCAAGAGCTAAACTATCAACTTCTTTTTAAATAAGGATATTCTTCTTTATATTTAGCAGGAGTAGGATATTTAGTTTTTAATTCCTGTTGATTTATATTCTTCATAATCTTTCTTTCTATCATCTAACATAAGGTTATGAACTTTTTCTGACACAACCAAAGTTTTTTTGAGAAAAAAAGATTATTTGTTCTAAGGTAGGATATATTCTGAATTTATATGCTTTTTTTAATTATCTTCATTTCCTCCTCCTTACTTGCTCCACCAATACTCAATACAAAAAAACTTCTACTCCAAAAAAATACTCCTTTTTTTATTACCTTTAACTGATTTAATTATATCATATTTTTTTGAAACAATTTCAAGAAAATAAAAAGTAATTCATCCCCTACTTATAGAAGTAGGGGACTTCTTACTAGATATTGTTAAACTGTTAAAAAAATGGATAAAGTTGAGGGAGAAGAAATTGCAAAGATAATAAAAAAATATTGAGAACTGATGAAGATGATGAAGGAGTTGAATTAATACTAGAGAAAAAAATGAAACAATACAATTAAAAAAATATAGCAATATATCACTTGGATTAATGAAAAATAAGAATGAAAAACACTATTGATTACAATTAATAGTGTTTTTTTATTTTTGCTATTATAATTCAAATATAGTATAATCAAATAAATACAAAAAAACTAAGGAGAGATTTAAAATGGAAAAATTTTTTTCTTTGTTTGAAAAAAAGAAGAAAAATGAATGTAAACCCTTTATCAAATGGGTTGGAGGTAAAGGACAGCTTATACCTGAAATAAGTAAATTATATCCTGTTGAATTAGGAAAAAAACCATAAACAAATAAAAACTATTAGGGATAATGTAGATATTTTAATAAAAATCTTTAAAAAGAAATGGAAAATCAATATATTCCTATGAATAATGAGGATAGAAAAAGTTTACTATTATGAAAGAAGATCTGAGTACAATAATTTAAAAAAATCAATATTGAAGAAAAATAATATAAGAAAAAGCAGCTTTATTTATTTTTTTCTAAGTGAACTACTCACGACTAACACCCTACGAGTGCTAGAGTCGAGAGCTTCATAAGATAACTGAAAAAAAGTAAGTTATCTTCTAAGAAGTTTGGTTTTAAAACCCTTATTCTTTTTGGCTAGTCCACAATAGCCACTACTAGATAAGACTTGCGTCTACACTGCTACTTTTTATCTGTATATTATATTTAAAAAGAACAACTATACAGAACAGTGAATATTTTTACAAGGCTACTGTTTACTAGCCTTAACTCCATATATTCAGTTGCTAATGTTTTAAATATATTATACACTAAAAACTAGTAAAATTGCAAATTTTTAGTATAACATTTTCAATGTTGGTGTTATTCATACCCTACGAGTACATGTCTCACGGCTAACACCCTAACGAGTGCTAGAGCCACAAGTGTTCTAACACATTTAATAAAAAAATAAAAATATGCTATACTATATTAAACAATCCATGATAAAGGAGGGAATTTATGAAAAAGACTAGCAATAGGACTAAGTGACTTTAAACATTTAATAGAAGAAGATTTTTTTATTATTTTGATAAAACAAAAATTTATAGAAGAAGTAATAAAAGATGGCTCACAAGTAAAATTATTTGCAAGACCTAGAAGATTTGGAAAAAAACTTTAAATATGTCTATGTTAAAGTACTTCTTTGATATAAAAAAATAGAGAAGAAAAATAAAAGAAATATTTAAAGATTTGTATATAGAAAAAAACAGAAGCCTTTAAAGAACAAGGACAGTACCCAGTTATATTTTTTTATCATTAAAAAGATTTAAAAAGCTTTTAACTTGGGGAACAAATGGAAAAAAGCTATAAAAATCAGTAATTTCAAGATTATTTTCAGAGTATAAATATTTATTAAATGATTTAGATAAATTTGATACTCTTACATTTGAGAATATTCTTCTGAAAAAAATACTGAATTAGAAGATTTAAAAAGAAGCATTAAAAATTTTTAACAAGAATACTATATGAAAAAAATATAATAAAAAAAGTAGTTGTATTGATAGATGAATATGATAGCCCATTAGTATCAGCCTATATAAATGGATATTATGAAAAAAAGCAAAAAGATTTCTTTAAAACTTTTTTTATAGTACAGTATTAAAAAGATAATAGCTATTTACAAATGGGAGTTCTAACTGGAATAATAAGAGTAATAAAAAGCTGGAATATTCTCAGATTTAAATAATTTAAGAACTTATACAATATTAAGTGATGTCTACACAGATAGCTATGGCTTAACAGAAGAAGAAGTAGAAAAAAAGTCTTAAAGATTATGGAATAGAGCAAGAAATATCAAATGTAAAAAGATTGGTATGATGGATATAGATTTGGAGATAGTGAAGTATACAATCCTTGGAGCATACTAAACTTTTTTTAGATTTCAAAAGAATTAAGAGCTTATTGGGTGGATACATCAGGGAATGATTTGATAAAAGATGTATTAAAAAAATATAACAAAGAACACAATAGAAGCTCTTGAAAGATTATTTAATGGAGAAGGATTAAAACAAAAACATATCAGGAACATCAGACTTATCAAAATTGCTAAGTGAAGATGAATTATGGGAATTGATGTTATTCAGTGGTTATTTAACAGTAGAAGAAAAAAATAGATCAAAAGAATTATGTTTTTAAGATTACCAAATAAGGAAATTAAAGAACTTTTTAAAGATACTTTTTTTAGAAAAAAATACTTTGGTAGAGGAAGTAAATTACTTTTATTTAATGGAAGCCTTAACAGAAAAATAGAATAGATGAATATGAAGAAAGATTACAAGAGATACTATTGACTTCAGTTAACTACAATGATACAAAGAAAGGAAACGAAGCTTTTTACCATGGATTAATTATGGGTATGGGACTATATTTAGAAGGTGAGTACATCACAAAAATCAAATATAGAAAGTGGCTTAGGAAGATATGACTTTGTAATAGAACCAAAGAATAAAAACTAAAAAGAGCTTATATAATGGAATTTAAATCAACAGATAATATAGAAAAGTTAGAAGAAGTATCAAAAAGAAGCTTTGGAACAAATAGAGAATAAAAAAATATGATGTATCACTAAAAACAAAAGTGGTATAAAAAAATATAACATATATGGGTATAGCATTTTGTGGAAAAAGAAATAAAAAAATTAGTTATAAATAAAAAAACTTTAAACTGTTACAAAAATTGTAACAGTTTTTTTCTTTGCTATTGTAAATTTTTATCTAAGAGAAGAAATTAATGAACTACCAATAATGGACTATAGACATAAAAAAATAGTAAAGAAGATATTGTAAATACTTTTTAAACTTCTTTTTAATTTCAATGGAAAAAAAGAGCTTGACAATCGTGAGTTTTTAGTGATACCATAGAAAAAAATAGAGAGTTAAAAAAATATAAATTATAGGGAGGAAAAAAATGAGGGTAGAAGATTTTATTAATCAAAATAGAGATAAGATAGTAGATGTTCATTGGAATGAAACTATACAACAGTATGTAAAAAAATTTATCTCTATCAAAAGTTTTATTAAATGAATTAAAAAAAGAGGAATATTTTAATTTATCTTCAAATTTTTTTGAAAAATATTAATAATGATATAAGGAATTATATAGAAAGTGCTGTCAATCCTATTTATCAAATAGCAATAGTTGGGGCTATAAAGGCTGGTAAATCTACTTTTAATTAATACTTTGATAGGAGATGATTTAGCCTCTGTAAGTGTTACCCCCGAAACAGCAACTTTAACAAAATTTAGATATTCAGAAAAAAATTATGTAAAGATAAAGTTTTATACTAATGATGAATGGAATAAAAATTTGGGAAAAATGCAAAAAAAGGAAGCTACTCAATTTTTTTAGCAGAATATAAAGAATTAAATTCAGAAAGTGTAAAAAGAAAGTTTACTAGGGAAAGAAGAACAAGAAAAAAACTTTTCAAATATAGATGAATTAAAAAGAAGTTGAAAAAAATGGACTTCATCTCAAAGTAAGGAACACTACTTTGTAAAAAGAAATAGAAATTGGGGTAAATACTTTGAACCTACCTCCGCAAGTTTGTTTAGTTGATACTCCTGGACTAAATGATATTGTAGATTATAGATCTGAAATAACTAGGAACTATATTGATTCTGCTAATGCTGTACTAGTATGTGTGAATGCAAAAAAACTTTGAGAAATGAGGAAGCTCTTACTCTTGCTAGAGTATTTTCAAAAAGCAAGATATAAAAAAAGATAAAAATATACGTTTTAGGTACACAAATAGATACATTTAATTCCTTAGATGATTGGGAGAAGCAAAAAAGTTGGATAAAAATCTTTAAAAAGAAAAAGAATATTTTGAAAAATGAAATTTTGGCTAAAAAAATATATTAGGAATCAGTTCATCAAGTTATTCAATAGCTAAAAAAAGTTAGATATTGTTAATATATCAAATTTGACAAAAAGAAGATAAAAAAAGTCTTCCATTTGATGAGTTATATGAAATAATAATGGAGAATGACCACAATGAAAAAAATAAATAAGATACGCGAATTAAAAAGAAAAAAATTAATCAAAGATTCAAATATAGAAAAAAAGTAAAAAAGATATTATTAGTAATCAATTACTAAATAATTTTAATAAAAACTATGTTAGAAGATTTTTATTGGAAAAATATAGATTAATAAAAAGAAGAAATGAATAATTTTAAAGAGGAGCATTTAAAAAAATTATTTTTTTAAAAGCCAAAAAAAGATTTTTGAGAAACCTTTCTCAGAGTTAGAAGAAAAGATAAAGAAAGAAAAAAAGAAAAAAATAAAAAAATTAGAAGAAACAAATGATAGACTAAAAAGGAAAAAAATAAGAGAAGTAGGAAAAAGCATTCAATAATGATTTTAAAGAAATGGAAAAAAGCATTTGATGAACTTAAAGAAAAGAATTGATAATGTAAATATTGAGTAATGGGGGATGAAATATATGGGATTTTTTTTCTGCAGTGTTTAGTGTTGCAAAAGAGTGCTGTAAAAATCTGTTGTAAGTACAGTTGCAGGTGCTGTAGCAAGTGGAATCGGTGGTCTTGTATCAGGGGCAGTTAGTTGGATAAAAAGAAAAATATATTAGGTTTAAATGAAACACCTAGCTATAACCCAGAAACTGCAACAGTTGATGAAACAAAAAAAGTTAATGAATTAATTGAAAAAAATGTATTGAAGGTTATAATAAAGAATCAAAAACAATGTGATAATGAAACAAAAACAAATTATAGAAGGATATTTTAAAGAAATAACAAAAAAATTAAAAAGAAATAAATGAAGAAGAAGAATTTTCTATAATTGAGGACTATATATTTGATATATTTGAAATGAGAGTAGAAGAAGTTAAAAAGAACTTTAGATAATGTCTATTCAAAGCAAATATCTAATGTCTTTTTCTCTTAATAATAGTAATTTACTAGATATATTGAGAATGGATAAGGGAATAGAAAAAGAAAAATTAAATAATCTAGCAAAGTCAACACTAAAAAAGCTTATGAAAAGATAAAAGATGTTTCAAAAAGAAGCAATAAACGAACAACAAAGATTTATTATGGAAAAAGCTTTTTAGTGTATATAGAAAAATAGGCAGAATCTATTAGAAACTTCAAAAAGAGAAACTGAAAAATATATTAGAAAAAGCCAAAAAAATGAAAAAGGGAGAAATCTTAGAAAAAAACAAGCCAAATATGATAATATTATAGATAAATTAAATATGTTAGGCAAATTAATGGGGGATTAAATATGTTTTTTTAAAAAAATAAATGAAAAAAATTAGATATGATAATTGAAAGACAAGGAGAAAATTTAGAGGAATATCAACTAATAATGGAAGAACAAGCAAGACAAATAGAAGAGTATCAAAAAAATCTTAGCTAATAATAAAGTAATATTAGAAACAGAAAGACAATTAAATAAGGAATTATTTGAAAATCAAGAAAGTAAAATAAAAGAATATCAAAGAATAATAGCTAATATCCAAAAAAACTAATAAATATATTATAGATGAACAAGAAAAAAAGATGGAAACGTATCAAAAATCTTATAGAAGATTTCAAAAAAATATTGGTTGATATTAAAAAAAGAATAATCAGGAAATTTTGGAAGAGCATGAAAAAAACAAATAAAAAATAGAGAAATTAAATAATGATACCATAGGATATCAAAAAAACTCTTAATGAAAAAAATTCCTCAAAGAAAATATGAAGAAAACTGAAAAACATAATAGAACTTTTAAGTCAAGTTCTTTTTGAAAGATTTATTAGATAAACATCAAGGTAATATACAAGAGTTAATTAATAAAAATGAAAAAAATAAAATATAAATAGA